>Ga0208941_1000051_pt1 | contig 37854 bp, 33 predicted proteins | sample AOAMet2_C27A4_35_2_FD_188080 | JGI IMG/M metagenome (GOLD analysis project Ga0208941, IMG submission 188080) | Ammonia-oxidizing marine microbial communities from Monterey Bay, California, USA - C0912_C27A4_35 (SPAdes) | ecosystem: Environmental > Aquatic > Marine > Intertidal zone | place... | reverse complement strand
TTACTAACTCTGTAGTCATCATAGAAGAAACTAGTTGCTGGTCATCATCTACAAATCGAATATCTCGATTTGTAATAATACCGACTAATATCTCATCATTATCAATAACGGGTAAACCAGAAAAACCGTGTTTATCTTTCAATCGGCGCATTTCTCCAATAGTTGTTTCAGGAGTTATAGTAATAGGATCAAGAACTAAACCCGACTCAAATCTCTTGACTGAATTAACTTTAGAAGCTTGTTCTTCAATACTCATATTACGATGAATGACACCGATTCCACCCGCCTGGGCTAAAGCAATAGCCATACGAGATTCGGTTACTGTATCCATTGCAGCAGACATTATAGGAATGTTGAGAGAAATAGTAGACGTGAGTCTAGTTTTCAATTTCACTTGAGCCGGAAGTACCGCTGATTCAGCAGGTAACAAAAGTACGTCATCAAAGGTAAGAGCCTCTGGTATGCTGTCCTGTGCCATTAAAGATGGCCTAGACCATTCCTATTTCAATGGTTCCATTATAGTATAACAAAAATCAATTCAAGGAAAATATTCTTTAATTTTTATTAAACCAATTATCTATTTTCACAACGATTCTAATTTTGCTTACCTTCAATTGTAATAAGTATCATTGCAGCACCTAATACCACTCTACGGTCTAACTGATTTCCATCTGGAATCTGTACTGTAAGTTTCTGAATTATTGGGTTTATTTTTTGTGTTAAAGTAATTGATGGTTGACCTTGTACATTCATAGAAAATACCTGAGGAAAGGCAAGATTTGCAAACGGAACAAAACGGCGTATCAAAGCATTCATCATACTGTCTTCTTTAATCTCACCATATTTTTGATTATTAGAATCATAAAGAGAATAAGAGTCCTGAAGTAGTGATTTACCTCCCTGACGCTGTACCCCTCCTATATTCTCGCCAGTATTTGGATCTGTGAAGTCATAAGATTGCGACCATATATCAAGAACTCCACGTGCCTTAATTTTCAAAATTTCGTGAGACTCAGAGTCATCAGAAAATACTCTAATATCCTCTTTCAACTTCAATGCTTTTTGTTTCGCATATCCAATTAAGTCCTCTTGATTATCATCTGGATAGATGTGAAATTCTTCACCTAAAATCTTCATGAGTTTTTTCCTAATGAGATATGTATTGGCATTTAACAGGTCAGTCATCATGCTACCGTACAAGTGTTGAGTGATAATTTGTTCGCCTGCCTAGAATTCTAATTCATCCATAGAATTGAAATCTAAACCTTCTCTCCAAGGTCTGCCTGACACTGCCCCAATGTGGGATGTGATGTCGGAGTTGATACCCATGCAGAACCCTGTAACTAAGATTGAGCCAAAGATTGCAGCTCGTTTAGCAAAGCAAAGTTACCACCTTGTAGGAGACCACGGAGGAGTCAAAGTTTGCCATTGGACAAAACAAAGTCTTGTTGCCGATAGATCCTGTTACAAGGGTACTTTCTATGGAATTGAAAGTCATGGTTGCATGCAAATGGCACCTAATGTAGATACCTGTAACCTAGCATGTACATATTGTTGGAGAGAGCCTCATTCAGATAGTCTGACTAAAATTGATGATGACCCATACGAGTTATTTCTTCAATCAGTAAAAGCTCACAGAAGACTATTGACTGGATTTGGAGGTCATCCCTCTGTACCAAGAGAAAAATGGTTAGACGCTCAAGATCCAAAGCATGTTGCTATTTCTCTTAACGGTGAACCAACCCTGTATTCAAGACTCGGTGAATTCTTAGATATATGTCATCAGCATGGTGTTTCTACTTTCCTTGTGACAAATGGTTCTTTACCAAAAGTAATCGAAAATCTAGATACTTTGCCTACTCAACTCTATGTTAGCGTGGATGCACCTAACAAAGAAATTTTTGACAGGATTTGTAAGCCTAAATTCGATCAGTCAGCTTTTGAAAAATTAGAACAAACTCTAGAACTACTTCCGAGTTTAGATACAAGAACAGTTTGTAGGCACACTCTGATTAAAGGAGAATCTTTAGGTCATTGGAAAGATTATGCAAGATTAGACAATATTGCTGACCCTGATTTTATCGAAGCTAAAGGATATATTTACGTAGGGAATTCACAATCAAATCATACAATCGAGAATATGCCATCTCACGATGAAGTTATGGAGTTCTCAAGAAATCTCGCACCATTAGTTGGAAGAGAGGTATTATCTGATAGAAGAGAGAGTCGAGTTGCATTAATTGGTAAAGAAATGATTCCAGTTACTTTGCCTACAAAAATCCGTGATCTTCCAAAAGATTTGGGTATAGCTAAACCTCAGAAATTCTCACTACCTCAACTTTAAGGGAAAATTTGTTCTAGACTTGAATCATTGGTCGACTGGAACCACATTCTGGACATAATTGAATATCACTATCCGCATAATCATATTTACATGCAGGACAATTAGGAGATAATACCATTGAATTGTTTCCTATAGATACTGACTCCTTATCTTCATCAACTCTCTCTAAATGGAGGAAATCTCTATCCATTTCGGACATCTCGAATCGCCCGGGGCCTCCCAAACCGAGTAATACATCAGGTGGAAGAGTTATAGTTCCTGTATCATCAATAATTAATTCTCTTGAGTCAGATAAATCACCGATATCAACATCAGTCCCATGCTGTGCAATAAAACGACCTTCTCGAAGTTCTAGAGAGCGCTCACAAAATGAGGCTACTTCTCGGTTGTGAGTAACTAAAAGAAAGGCCACATCACTTTCTACGTGAAGCTGTTTGAATAATTGTAAAACTTCTCTGCTTGTTATTGGATCTAGTGCTCCTGTTGGTTCATCAGCTAAAATTAACTTTGGACCCGTAATTAAGGCTCTAGCGATTGCAACTCTTTGTTGCTCACCCCCAGAAAGTTCTTCTGGCATTCCGTACGATCTTTCACCCATACCGAGTTTATCAAGCAGTGCCTGTGCCTTTGGTCGTGCCCTTCTAGCGAGTATACCCTGATGAATAAGAGGCTGAGCAACATTATCCAGTGCGTTAAGATGAGGGAGTAAATTAGCATCTTGGAAAATGAAAGAAACTGTCTCCTGTCTTAAATTAACTAACTGCTTACCAGTCAACCTAGTCATTCTAGTTCCGGCTAACTCTACCGATCCTGCTGATGGCTTCATTAGCCCTCCTAAGCACTTGAGTAGTGTTGACTTACCTGAACCTGATGGACCCACTACTGCTACTGCTTCTCCTTTATCGATAGAAACATTGAGACCTCTAAGTGCGACTACATTTCCATCTTCCGCATTTGATTCATATACGTGATAAATAGAATTAGCACGAAGTATTTCACTAGTTTTAGATTTTTCAAAGGAATCTTCGAATTTTAAGTCTTCGGCAAAGTCTACAAGCTGTGATTTCTTTTGCCCTTTGTATAATATAGATGAGAATACACTTGAGAATAATCCATCTAATAATGCGCTCAGTAATCCCATTTCACTCACCTTTTAGTACTGTAGCTAGATCAGAATCAAGAGCTCTTCTAGTCGTAAATAGTAACGATATAATTACGGCTACAAGAACTAAACCATTAACTGCAATAATTTCAAACCACGGCCAAACTAGATCTCTATCAATAGGGTTACTCTGACCAAGGAATAATTGGAAAATAAACCCAAACACACTAAAGAAACCATTGAATGATTCTGAAACCGCTAGACCAAGAGTAACACCCAAAACCATACTGACAAGAAGAATAGACATTATTTCGAAAAGTACTAACCGAATAACCTGATTAGGGCTTGCGCCAATTGCTTGTAATATTGCTAGTTCTCTTTTTCTCTGGCTCAAAACTAGAGAAAGGAATACGAATGCTGATGATATCGATGCTAAAGCTGCTACCACGAACATCATACTAAGTAATCCAGGTGTACCGAATATCAAACCACCATTACGCTCGTTTTCTTCGTGAGCTGTAGACCAATCTGATGCTGATATAACACCTGTATTACTCTTTACATCTGCGCTCAAAAGTTCCAAAGCTTCCGAACAGCTACTATCTGATTCATCACACAATTCGAACATCCATATTGAAGATGTATGAGAATCAACAATTTGGTCGCCAACAAGTTCTCTATACGAATTCTCCCCAATCACTATTGCTGAGGAGGACTCTATCGAAGTAATACCGGGAACCCACTGATGACGGCCAGCATAGTTTACAGTAGATTCACTGGTTCCTGTTTCTACGGGAAGTCCGAATTCATTCAATTCGTACGTAGTATATACTAATGTAAGTGATTTGCCAATTGAAGGATTATCTAAAGAATCACGAGCATCGGAGCCAGCTGTATAGCCACCAAGACGCCATTTTTCTGAGATTTCATCAATATCATCTCCAGGGATTGCCTGAGGGTCCCAAATTAATGTGTCCTCATGACCATCAAATACAACCCAAGTAAGTAACACATTTCCTTCCTCTTTAGTCTGAGTCAGAGTCCTAGCTACAGAAGTCATTGAAGATATATCACTGATATCATTATCTCCGATAGAATTTATTGAGAGCATGATTTGATTACGAGCTTCTTCTTCTGTTAGTGAACTATCGAATTGAACCATCATATCTGCACCATTCTGAGCATTAGTTGTCCTTTCATCGACCATTGTACCGGTGTGCCCCTGGACAGCAGCTAGAGTCACTATGGATAGAGTCAACAAAAGAATCAATGATAAGCGGCTTACAGAAGAACTTGAACTTGAACCACTCAGACCTCTTCTTATATCAGAAATTGCAGGAGACCAGCCGAATAAGCGATTCAATATTTGAGGTCCTGATGCTCCAATTTGAGAAAGAACTAGTGCACCCCCAATCCAAAGGAAGAATGGACCTAACAAGAGAATAACTGCGTTGAGAATAAAATTACTTATTAGCCCTCCACTCCCAATTGGTCCGTATCCACCATTGGATTGAATCCAGCTCTCAATAAATGCAATGAGACCTATAACAAAGGTTAACCAGTGCAATATGTAGAAAGGCTCTCTTTCGTTGCTAACTTTTCTTACACCTTCATCAATTTCCATGTTGAGGAATCTTTTGGTCGTTACAGATCCTCTCCAATAAGCAATCGCTAAAGTTAGTATACCGACTAATACTGTTGAAGCAACGCTGAGAATTGGATCAACGCTAAAGTTTCCTTCCTCAGTAAATCTGAGGAAACCAACGGCACGGAGTACTATTTCAACAGCGCCTGTCGCTAATAGGTAGCCTAATCCCCAAGCCACAGAACCTATCGCAAGAACTTCAATCATCATCATCCTAGACAAAGTATCCTGAGTTCCTCCAATTACTCTATGAATAGCAACTTCTCTTCTTCTCTGCTCTAAAGAAAGTTGTAATCCATAAAGCAATACAACAAATGAAAGTGCCACTATGGGTATTACCAGGATATAATCGAAGACTTGGATTATACCCAAGAAAATATTAAGGAAAGTTATTGAACCTGAGATTAGATCCACATATTCTACAGATATCAGAATTATCTCAGAGCCATTACTAACTTCAAAGTAACGAGGGACTGAAGATTTTTCAGTACCTGTTTCATTACCATTTGAATCATATACTGGAACATCACCTTGTGTTGATTCCAAATTATCTTGCAAATCACTGAGCCAATCTGTTGCGTCACGGGTTGAAGATGTTGGTAGTTGAGTTCTATCTACTGATACCCCCAAATATCCATGGTCATTCTGCATGAGTATTCTTTTCTGCTCATCAGTAAGTACAGAATCTGTAACCATTACTGGATTGAAAAGTAATGTAGGATTTCCAAAACTCTCTTCATAAATTGCTGCAAGTGTAAGATTAGTTACCGTAAAAGTGTCTTTACAAAATAATCTTTCAACCTCATAATTAGGGTCAAGAATAGTTTCACATTCTTCAAATGCATCTACTGCATCACGAATCTCATAGGTTTCTGTAACGTAAGAAAATGTAAGACTATCTATCTTCTCATTTATATCGATGCCTGCCGCACTAGCTATCTTTGATGGTAGCACAACTGACCTATTGGTTTCGGCATCCAAAGCAGTAGAAGGCCAATCTCCAAATATTACAGAATTTGCATGCCTCTCACCGAGTTCACCGTCCCAAATACCGTCACCATAGAATCTTATTGTACGCTGATCGTTAATTGGTGGCCCATTTTCTGACGCTTCAGTATAATCCCAACTTACATTTGACCAATCAGATGTTGTACTATTAATCAACTCCACATTCAAAGGTTGAGGATTGGCGAAATCAGAATCAAAAAATCCAGAAATACGTATTCCCTGACGTCCAAAAACAAGACCACAGTCAGAGAATTCATCTCTATCAGTAATGTCATCACAAAATGATTCCCATACGGAAGAGTCATTGGTTCGACCTTCCCAATTTCCTGTTGGATCTTCTTGGAAATCTATCTTTGCGTCAAATACATCGTTCCCAAGTGAAGCTTGGAAAAATGTTTGATTGAGTCCTACTGCATACCCCAAAACAGTAGTCATCACAAGAGATGCAAGGAATACACCAGCAAAAATTGCTAATCCTCTTTCCCTTCCTCTCCATGCACTCTGAATTGCTAAACGTAAATTGTTAGGAGCAGCTAAAATATTTTGTCCGAATGATTCTTGCCACCCGTATATCCGTTCTCTCCATGAACGTTTTTCGAAATTAAGATTGGGGTCAGAAAGGATCGTCAGTGATAGTTTAAAAAGGCGGAATCGCTTAATGCCCACTTTAATAAAAGCAATGGAAATCATTACTAATATCCATGATATTATCATAGTAGGAATAACTTCTGAAAACAATGTATTCAGATCCATTAGTTCACCTCCTCGATTCCCCATGCTGAACGGATATCTGATGCTGCGGTAAGTCCATCTTTCAGCAATAACATCCTATCAGCCATAGAAGCTTGTAGAGGATCATGAGTTACCATAAGAATTGAAATTCCATCTTCACGACAAAGATCCTGGAAAAGATGAATGATTTCTTTTGCACTTTTAACATCAAGGTTTCCAGTTGGCTCATCTGCGAGTATTAATGATCTAGATCCAGAAATCGCACGTGCAACTGCAACTCTCTGTTGTTGGCCGCCTGATAATTGATCAGGGATAAAATTCATCCTATCGCCTAACCCTACTCTTTCAAGTGCGCTACGGGCTCTAGTTTCTGCTTCAGAAGTTGGAACACCAGATAATTCTAAACTAAAAATTACATTATCAAGTGCAGTTAATCTCTCAACAAGATGAAAATCTTGGAAAATCCATCCTACTCCTTTTCTGCGAACATCTACGACTTTGTTTGGTGATTTAGTTCCATATTCGAAAGATCCCAAATTGATTTTGCCCGAGTCGCCTTCAAGTAAGCCACCGATAATATTCAATAAAGTACTCTTCCCACATCCACTGGGACCCATCAAACTAACTAATTCTCCTTTTTCGACTTTGAGATTTATGCCCTTTAGAACTTCGAGCCTTCTACGCCCTGAACCGAAGCCTTTTTTCAGTCCATTGACATAAAGCATAACTCATAAGCGATTTGATTTCTTTTTTAATGTCTGTCTATTTATGAACAACATTTTCTTGTAAAAATTCCAAAGATACTATCTGTAATGTTTCTTCATGTGTGGCTTCCAATACTACAGGGCAGGCAACACCTAAATGGTATGCATCTTGCCATGTTTGGGCACAAACACACCATCTATCTCCAGGTGTTAGACCAGGGAAATTATATTCAGGAGCAGGGGTAATCAAGTCATTCCCTCTCGATAAAGCAAAGTCTAGAAAATCTCTGGTAACCACACAACAAACAGTATGAAGACTACGATCATTTCTATCAGTATTACAACAACCATCTCTGAACCAACCAGTCAGAGGATCAATTGAACAAGTTTCTAATTCGGTACCTAGAACATTAAATGAGGGGAGCATAATAATCGTTTTCCTATTCTTCAAAGAGCAAGTCATAAGCATTGGATAAAGCTATACCATGAGCCTCTGGACTCAAGATTTCTCTAACATGTTCTATTAGATTCAAGTTAGGCTTTCGAGTTTCTCCTAAATTTCTTTTCCAATCTGTATGCACTCTTTCAATGGCATCAACCCAGGCTCTTAATTCATCTGCTGGGAGCAGGTTTGTTTTAGGAATTATTTCATTATGAGCTGCTGAATCTGAAGCAATTACACGACATCCTGCTGCCATCGCCTCGGCAGGAGGATATCCAAAACCCTCTGATACACTTGGAAATAATAGCGCATCAGCATATTGAAATGTTGCAACGAGTTGATCATCTGTTACTCTTAAATCACTTCCTATGTTAACTACATTTATTTCATTTGAAATTTCGGCGGGTAAACAAGAAATAATCGTATCTATCAAGTCTAACCTCTTCCTAGGCTCATTACTTCCGACGGTGACTAACAAGCATTTTCTAGGATTATAAAATTCAGAAATTATTTCTGAAGACTTAGGATTAGTCTCAGGATCCCAATAATTTACATCTATTTGGTGTCGAACTAAAGCAGTTAATTTACCAGGAAACAGGCGTTTGACTTCTCGACGAGTAGATTCAGAAATACATATCAATAAATCTGCTCTTTCAAGTCCCTCTTTCAGTTTCTTAATGTCCGTCTTTCGAACAAAATTAGGATTCATATCACCTACTTTGATTGTATTATTCTCTACAGTAATTTTTCTTGGTTGAATATGAAATAAATCATGCACAGTTACTGCTACAGGAATTTTACATTTTTTAGGAACTAAATGAGCCTGTTCTTGATCAGTAATATGTAATAAATCTGCAGTAGAGGATTTCGCTAGGGATTCTACTAGAGAAGGGTGTTTATACCATCTATTCCAAACTCTAGAAATGATTTGTGTTTTTGTTTGATGCTCAATAATTCCGGCTTTAGTCCAATCTTTGACAAGCGTCTTTTCTAATAATGAAACTACTGCTTCATGAGCACGACCAAGCCCCGTATTGGAGTCTAAATTTGCTCCACGAGCAAGTAAAACGCGTCTTACCACAGTACACGTCACAGCGTATCTGCCTTAAACGAGAACGGGAGATGGAGTGTCAGATGTCGAGTTATGCGGGGCAGGGTATGGACGACAAACCCCGACTTCTAGTAGTGAAAGGAAGCTTTTCTGCTATGGGGGGAGCTGAAAGAGATATTCTAAGAAATTTACCATATCTAAAAAAATTATTCTCGATTCGAGTGGCAACATTAGACGCAGTAAGTGAATTAGAATTATTATGTCAAGAACTTAAGTCGCCCTTGCTAAAACCAGATAAATCTTGGGAAATTCCAAAAGATTCTTTATCAATTATTAGAGATTCTGCTACGGATTCAAGTTTGAAATTTTGGAAAGAAATCGAGGGACTTGAGGAGTCTATTTTAGAGTCTGATATGATTCATATCATTAGTGGAGATGGTTCCCTCTCATTTATTGATTTGATCCCTAAATCAATACCTGTTCATCTGCATCTCTTAGAGCCTCATAGAGGATTACATGAAGATGTTCTTCATAAGAAAATAAATGGTAAACCGAAGAGGAATCTTACACTAACAAAAACCATGTTATCTAAAGCAAGGAAAAGGGATATCTCCATGATTAAAAAATTATCATCTAGAGAAAATTCTTCAATAAGTGGGAATTCAAAATATACTGTTTCAAGAATAAAGAAAATTTATGATATCGATGCAGGATTATTATGGCCCAGTATATCTTTTGAAGAGTTTCCATCAGAACCACAAGATGATGAAAAAGAGAATTTCAATGAGATTTCAAAACCCTACATAGTCAATATTGGAAGAGCAAGTTGGGCAAAGGGGACTTGGGAAACTATCTCAATGCTGGAACATACAGATTTATCGATGGCACATGTAGGAGGAGGAAACTCAGAGGATATAAATAAGCTAATTTCACATGCTGAATCTTGTAATGTAAAAGTTTGGTTCGCACCCAGATTAACTCAAAACGAATTATCAGGGCTATTAAGGGGTGCTAGAGCGAGCGTTAGTATGGCTCATGGAGAACCATTTGGGCTAACTCCAATTGAAGCTTTTTCAATAGGTACCCCGGCTCTTTTTGTGAATGAAGGAGGATTTACTGATACAATTATCGATAAAGAGAATGGGAGACTTATTGATAGATCAGATACAAAAGAATGGGCTCACGCTTTAGAGCAATCTAATGATATAAAAATAAGAAAAAAATGGTCTGAATCTGGTAAAGATAGAATCGAATCATTGAATCTTACATGTGATATGCATGCAAAAAGAATCTTCCAAATTTTTGATAATTTCTGACAATCTAAATCTGAGATTTATTAGATGAATCCATCATTTTGAAAGAAATTATTACTGAAGATACGCCAATGATTACAAGGAATAAACTGACCCATTGGTTAATGACAATTGAATTCATAAATTCTGGCCAAAATGGTAAGATATCCAGAGTTGATTCACCCAGTGTTATCTTAGAACCGATTGAACCCAGTATCATAATCGAAGTCAAACCAAATAAAGCAGATAGCATCTGTAAATTAGCTAGAGCAGGATGATCCCATATTTCTGTACCATACCTAATCCTCCCTGCGATGTAAGATGAAGTAAAACCAATTGCTATACCTGAAAAAATGAATTTATTGTAGAATATCGCACTTCCTGTAGGATCTGAAACTGAGTAATAGCCTGAAAACATAGCTAAAGGAAGTGTTACTAATGTCAGAATTGAGGCTGCATATGAAGCCTTATCTAAAGTTGATTTAGATGATTCTAGATTTGAAACTCTGTTAGATAACCAAGCGAGGAAAGCACAAATTCCCATCAAAGTTCCAGCGCCAGCAGATAAACCGACAATCATATGATGGAATGGTATTGCATACATCATTGCTCACCTCGAGGTAGATTCGGATCATCAACCCATTCTTTCTCTACTGGATCCCATAACCAACCAGGATTTTCATCAGACTTTATCAATCTTGACCAATAGTCATTATTTTGTTGAGATATAGTTTCTTCGACTTCGTTTGTATTATCAATTAGATTGCTAACGCCTCTAGGTGAGAACCAAGTTTGTAATGATAACATAAATCCAAATATAATCATTATAATTGAAAATGATTGAAGTTTCGCGCCTAAAGAAGTGCCATCAAAATATGGATCTGAGGTACCAATAGATAACCATGGCATTTGATTACTAAATTCACCCATTGATGCAATTATCTGATATTCAATTCTTGTATCTCCAAGAGTTGCAGGAATGGAAACTTCCCACTCTTGATCAGATAACATTTCCACAGATGCTTCATGAGATTGTGATTCACCCGGAAGTCTCCATAGGACTGACAATGAATCTGTGTTCACAGTTCTAATAATTATTGCAGATGAATCTCCAGATACTCTTTCATCAGGAGAAACCCAACCTTCTTCGAGAGTAGGATAGTTTTCAGGGATTGGTTCGATATTAACAATAAAACCATCTGTTTCACCAATAAACGCCTTATTATCGTGATTATACATAGAACCATGCTGAATCGAGGCAAATATTTCCTTCTGGCCTTCTTCCATTGGAGCCAGAAGTACCCAACTAACTGTAACAGTATTTTCAGAAGAAACAATTTCCACATAATTTGAAGTCCCCCCATTAGGATCTTGAATAATTTGCCAACCATAATCTTCAGGGTGATCATTATTACCATTCTTCGAGCCTAATATGAATATACCAATTAAATTGTTATTCGATAACTCCATTCCACTAACTGATATTGAAACCTCAGTAGCAGTTCCAGAGAATGCAGTGGATTTCATATCTATTTGGATTTCTGCTGGTGAAGGAGAAGAAAGACTAGGATCGCCATGACAAGATCCTCCACAGGTAAAATCTCTATTGCTATCCCCTTTACCTCCAGGATTAGCAACACCTGAAGAAGTTGCTAGAAGTAAGGTAAGAATAATACTTAGAACTATAATTCTAGATTTCATATCATTGACCTCCTTTTTCTAATTTGTAGATTTATCCCAATACTCAATAAGGCCAACATTAGGAATATTATAGTCAATGGTATTGATAATATGGTAATGGAACCAGTCGGAGAGTCATCAACAGCAGTAGTAGCTGATGATGCATCAATACCTACCATATTAGTTCCATTTTCTATCCATAATATCTCATTATCATCAAACACTTGAGTAACAGAATAATATAAGTTCGATGCAATTGGAACCGTATGACTCCAACTATTCTCAGTAGTCACCCCTACAAGCCTCATATCCTCTAAAGATTCGGTTGGAGATGAGGAAACATATATTCTATATTCATCTGAATTACTACTCCATGATAACTCGACATCTGTACCACTAACTTCTCCGACCAATGAACTAACCATGGGTACTGGACCAAGAACTAAGATATCTTGTATTGTTACTGAAGAATCTAAATCATCTGTGACTGTTAATTTTACAGAGTGAATACCTTCACCAAGTAATACTTCAATATTAGAACCAGAATGAAGTTGGTTGTTTATTTGCCATGACCAACTAATTATTGAACCATCGGGATCTAAAGATGATGTACCATCGAACTTAATCATTGATCCAGATAAAGATACCTCAGGAATCGTAGACCATGCAGGAATAGGTGGTAAATTAGAAATCATAATCGTTTCTGAAGCATGACTGGTCAAACCCCAAGGGTCTCTAACTGTTACTGTTACTTCCCACACTTGTCCTGCCTCTAGTCTTTCAGAAGTGATTAAAGATTGACCATCTAAATCTGGAACTTGGTACCCATTACGAGACCAAGTTAAATCGAAGAACAACGGTTCATCATCGGGATCAGTGGATGATGCTAGAACTACAAGTGATTCTAAAGAATTAGCAATTCCTAATTCAGGGAATGACGAAGGTTCACCGATGTATCCAGATACCCCTGCACCTAATTGGATAACAGGCACTTCAGGAGCTCCATTCTCAATCACTCTTGATTGAGTTGTCATACCATACCCTAGGCTCTCTCCATCTCGAGGAATTACTTGTACTGTCCAATGTTGATCGCGATATACATTTTCAGAAGAAATAGTAGTTAAACCATCAAATTCTGACACACGTTCACCATTGACGGACCAATAAATCTCACTTCCTGATTCTAAATCATCGTCTAAATCAAAATACTCCCAAACTACTGAAAGATCCTGGTTACCAATTAAAACGCCTTCAGGTAACATGGTTATAGAAGTTAATTCAGGAGGACTATTGAGGATAGTGATACTATCTGCATCAGTCCATTCTGACCAAATTAAAGAGTCAGATACACGAGCACTGGCATACCATATTTCTTCTTTTGAAGTTGCATCAGGACTCACCCATGTAAGATCATTGAATGCTGAAACTTGTATCCCATCACGATACCACCTTATCTCTGTTCCAGCAAGATCATCCCCATCTGAATCAAACCATCCAACCACTACTTGTAAGGAATCATCTGTGTAGGCATTAGAGCCTTGAGAAATATACGCACTAGATGTTGGAGCGTTGTTTGAAGAACCAATAATAATAAGACCTGTAGACTTGATTAGACCAAAGGATTCTCCGTCATGAGGGATCACTCTAGATTCCCATTGATCACCTGAACGAATCATTAACGAAGATACTGTCAAAGAATCGTCAAGTTCAGTGATTCTTACGTCATCAAGATACCAACGTATCTGAGTATCCTGTTGATTATCACCATCTAAATCAAAATAATCATAATCAAGAGATAAGTCATCATTATCTAAAGGATCAGACGGAGAAACTTCAAGATTCCTAGCTATGGGTACTGTATTGCCTATCATTACAGATTCAAGATAAACTGTATCGCCATCATCTTCTCCATCAGAAGGAGTTACCTCGACTCTCCACTGCTGATTCTTTGCAATCCAGACATTTGGAACTGCTTCCATATCATTGATTTGCGCGATTTGTAGACCATCTCTAAACCATCGAATCGTTGTACCTTGTTCCGAGTTACCATCAGCATCGTTGAAAGTATACTCAACTGCTAGCCCTGTTTCTTTGGTAGGACTTAATGGAACATAGGAAACATTAGTAGCAATCGGAGGGTTGTTGGTACTGACTGACGCTTCGGGTAAATTCCAAGAATTAGTACTCCAACTATCTCCCTGATTATTTCCATTACCATTACCATATAGCACTGCTAAATCAAATACGACAGTTCCAGATCCCGATGAGGGAGATGTCCAGGTTGCTGACCACGAACGAGAAGATGTTCCATCATGAGTTAGTTCGCTACCAACTTGCTTGACATTGTTGCCTAAATTACTCCATGTACCCATTATTGCTTGACCACTAGAGTGCGTTGCGATTATGTTGAATCCACCAGTTCCAGGGATGTGTGGACCTCCGTCCCATGAAAGACTGTAAGATGTATTAGCAGTATATCCTGATGAAGGAAGACCATTTAATGTGACACTCATAGAAGCACTAGCGCCATGACAAGAACAACCTGATGATGCACTACCAGTTTTCCCTGATGCATTAGATTGAGCTGTTTGAGCTGTCGATATTAGAAACAAAACAACAAGAAATACTGCGAGGCGGCGGCGCATCATAATTATCCCATGATTAGGTTATATTGAATAAGTTACGCCAACGGAAGAGTCATTCACTCCGTTGCATTGATGGATAGGTTATGTTTCGCACAACTATGAACACTGTAAATTCAGTTGCAATAATAGGCGCAGGGAACATGGGCTCTGGTATCGCCCAAAAGTCTGCCCAAGAACTATTTCAAGTACAAATGGTTGACCGGGAAGAGCAGTGGGTAAATAGAGGAGAACAGATAATTTCTGATTTCCTTGATGAAGCTATTGAGAGAAGAATTTTTCGTTCAGAACAAGTTGAAGATATCAAGAGTAGGATAACTGGCGTTGTTGGAACAGAAAATGTAGATCCTAATACGGACTTGGTTATAGAGGCGGTATTCGAAGACTTTGACATTAAAACAACTGTTTTTAATATTCTAGATGAGGTATGTAATGAGAAAACAATATTGGCATCTAATACGTCTTCTCTTTCTGTAAATGAATTAGCTAAAGCTACAGGTAGGCCTGATCGTTTTGTAGGGCTACACTTCTTCTATCACCCTGCTAAAAATCGATTAATTGAAATTATTCCCGCTGAAACAACGTCAGTTGAGTCGTTAAATGCCGTAGAACAATATTGTAAAACTATGGGTAAAGTTGTAATTGTTTGTAAGGATAGACCAGGATTTGTAGTGAATCGATTCTTTGTACCGTGGTTAAATGAAGCTTGCCACCTATTAGATGAGGGAGTAGCATCAATCGCTCAAATAGACGCTGTAGCAGAAAAGGCATTCAATATTGGAATGGGACCTTTTGCTTTAATGAACCTCACGGGACCTACAATAGCATTACACGCAACTAATTATCTCTCGGAACAACTTAATTGTCCCCGCTACAGTGGAGCAAGTAGTTTAGTGAAAGCAATAGAAAAATCAGAAAATTGGGAAATAGGAGAAGACACTGAATGTGATAAAAAAACTGCTGGGATAATTAAAGAAAGGCTTCTAGGCCAGGTTTTTGCTGTTGCAGCCCAAATTGTTGAAGAAGAAATTTGTTCAATTGAAGATGTAGATCGAGGAGCAAAAGTAGGATTAAGATGGGCAGAAGGGCCTTTTGAAATTGCAAATAAAATTGGAATTGAACAGACTATAAAAATGGCTACAAGTTATGCAGAACTTGCAGGATTCCAACTTCCCAAATGGCTGAGAGAAAAAAATGAGATTTTTGAATTTAATTATATAGATATTGAAATAAATGATAAAATTGCTAAAATTAAGATAAATAGGCCGGAAGCAATGAATGCTCTGAATGAATCCGTAGTTAAACAATTAGGATCTGCACTCGATAATCTAAACTCGAGAGATGATATAGACACTATTGTGTTAGAAGGAGCAGGAAAGGCTTTCGTAGCAGGAGCAGATGTCAAGTTCTTTGTAGATAAAATAAATGAAGACTCTACAAAAGACATCTATGACTTCACTGCATACGGTCATGATGTCCTAAATAAGCTTGAAAAATCGAAAAAAACTACTATTGCCCTCACTACTGGGCTGGCTTTGGGTGGAGGTTTAGAGTTAGCAATGTCATGCGATTACAGAGTTGGTACGAGGCGTTCACAGTTCAGATTTCCTGAGACAAGTATAGGAATATTTCCAGGATTAGGAGGAACTCAGAGAACGCCGCGTATCTGTGGTATAGAGGCAGCAAGATATGCAGTTCTGGCGGGGAATTTCCTTGATTCTAAAACTGCATCAGCATTAGGAATTCTTACACATCTCGTTGACCCATCGGATATTTCAAAGACAATAATGGAAATCTCATTAGAGGGGAAACCAGTAAATAAATATCCGGGAGCACCTAGAAATGATAATCATCCAGTTTCTTTATTCGCTATGAATTTCTATAAAGATGAGAATATGGAAGTTATAATGTCCGGAAAAACTCCTAAAGGATTTGAAAAAGATGATAAAACAGTAATAAGACAGATGAAATTATTGAGTTTTACTGCACCAATTGCATTGAAAATAGCAAATCAACTTCTAAATGATGCGATCACTACAGGGGATGACTTAGACAGTGGCTTAAGGTTAGAGTTAGCAGAATTAGATACAATTTTTGCATCTAAAGATGCTTTAGAAGGATTATCTGCATTAATTGAAGGTCGAAGACCGAAGTACATCAACGATTAATTCTCTTTCTAGAATTCACTCTTCTCGGAGACTGTATCCATGCTGGCGCACGATATTCTGCAATACCGATTATTGCAATTTCTAGTAATGATTTAAAACTCATAATCATTCCTCTTTTTCCAAATCAAGTTTTTCCATTGTTTCATTTAACCATTGTTCTAACCATTTATCCATTTTAGTAACTTCCTGCATCTAAGTGTAGATTGCACACTAAGCCACCATCAAGTTATATATCAATAGAGAAGTATTTATGAATACACTAAGGTGTATTTTATACACTAAATGAGATTCGACATATCTGATGAACACGAGTAAGGATAGGATGAGCATTACAAATTCGGATTACAAGAAGATCACTTCGGCTTTAGACCAAGTTCAAGATAATGGAAGAGATATTCGTCAAATATTCCAAGGTTACTATGATGATAGTAGTGATAGCCAGATGGAATGGGAAGTAGATGCAGCCGTCATAGCTTTCAGTATGTTTAGTTCAAGGTGGACTACTGAAATTCTTTCGGCACTTTACATTGCAGGTGACAAAAGATTCAATGAATTAAGAACTCTACTTAGAGGGATATCAAGTAGAACTTTATCTGACAAATTAACTGCCTGTAGGGAAAACGGATTAGTCGAAAGAGTAGTGGAAGATGGCCCCCCTATACGTGTAATGTATAGATTAACTACACATGGAAGAAACTGTGGTAGACTTTTAGGCCCACTTGTTGCTTATATGAAAATACATAATGATCTTGTTGTTTCAAAAGATTAGTCCGATAAACGAAGTAAAACGAATCAACTGACCGATTCTTTCAAAGACTAGAAGATTAGAAAAGAGGTATGGCTTTACTTGGACAGTGGCGTAGTAAGCGTTCTTGGGCCATTGATGGACTAATAGCACTAGGAGGTGCTTCTTTAGGTATCACTGCTTTAATGCCTGGATTCGTACCACCCCTAGCAGAAGGAGCAATTTCATCTCCAAATAAACATCCTTGGGAACACCCTGTACGTGCAGAAATTCTTTCAACATTAGATAAATCACCGGGGATTCATTTTCGGGAGTTACAACGAAGAATGAATGCTGCGAATGGTACTCTTAGGCATCATTTAGATGTTCTAGTGAATGAAAAAACTGTAACTATTATTCCTGTAAATGGAAGAACTTGCTACTATGCAGGTGCACCTTCACAAATAGAAGAATTACTCGGCACGGGTGTAAAAGACGAAAGAAGAGCTGCTGCAATGTTACCTGTTGGCCTTTCCAGTCTTCAAAAATCAATAGTTGCCAGACTTGCATTAACATGTGCACCCGAAAGCCAAGCACAATTAGCACGAGATTTAGGTAGATCTCGTTCTGCTGTACATTCTGCAATTTGTGTCCTAAGGACGAGAGGGATTATCTCTTCACACAAACTTATTCTAGCCGACCATTTAATCGGATTAAAGACTTCAAGAATAGAATATAACTGGCTTGACCTTCGTGCAGAGTATGCATGATTCGCCCATTACTATCGGAAGATAAGCAGAATGCTCTTACACTCTGAATTACGGCATAAGGTTGTATGTTCAGGGTAAAGCTAGTTGAGCAACCTATGCCAACAGGCAGTAAAGATACAGATACTCTACTTGAATGGTTAATTGATTCTCTTTCCTTAGTAAGGAGGAAGTCTGAAACATGGAATGTAAATGATGAACCAAGTGCATTACATCGAATGTTTCGAGGAGCACTATTAGATGACCCTCTGAAAGGCTGGAATACAAAAGAACTAGGAGATTCTTGTGGATTATCACAAACCGCAATGCATAATCAAATGATTAGATTGAGAGAATCTGGTTTAGTATCTTCTGAACTAAAAGGAAGGTGGCATATCCATGTTCTAAGAGGAGGGTCGATGAATTCCGCAGTAGAACTCCTCTCAGTACAAGCGAGAAAAATTCTTGAAATACGTCTTGCAGAACTATCGGATTTAATCATCGAATCTGATGAAAGAATGATTACACCATCTGAAGAAGAAGAAAGGCCTTTCAAAATTAAAATTTCTGAACCTAGTGCTACGATTCAGAATAGAGATCGAATAGACTCATTAATAGATGATTTAGGATTAAACGGAGATCGAGTAAAACCTGAAGATAATCTAGCTAGAAAAGTGTTACAAGAATTGGCCCAAAGCCATAGGGCAATTACTCTGTTAGTATTAGCAGAGAGAATGGGCGAAACAAGATCTAGAGTTCAGAGGGTACTTGAAAGAATGCTGGAGATGAGTATTGCTGAACGTGTAGCTATGCCAGAAAGAATTGCACAAGATGTATACCTAGGATTAATGAGACAATATGATGCTAGAGGAGAAGAGTGGCTAATGACGAGAGGAGGAGTTGGAAGATTAAATGATGATATATCAAAGAAATTAATCTCCGGTATCAAGAAAAAGAGCCTTAGTATTGAAAAAATAGAATCTATTTTGAAAGATGTCTCCCTAGAAAAACAAAAATTATTACTCAATACATTAGGAGGTAGGATGCCTTATGGTTTTCGGATGGCGGGTAGAAATGGAGATGATATCACTGAACGTGTACTAAGTAGATTAGATAGAACAATCCGTAGACTCAAAACTGTATCTTCAAGAGTTGATGATTCTCTTGAATAATCTCGAATTATTTACCGCCGATAACAAAATTTTTCCAACGTTTCATGTATTCTACAAAAACAGGACTTAAGTCAACATCTAGTAGATGTTTTTCAGAAAACGGAGGGCGCTGTGGAGAATATGAAATATCTCCGAGATATTTCGGCCAATCTGGATGAGCGATTCCTACTCTTGCGACACCAACTAAATCTGCGCCTTCATCTAAAACGTACTGAGCATCTTCAGCTGACCAAATTGCTCCCGTAGATATCAAAGGCATATTATCAGGGATTATTTCACTAAAATATCTGGTTAAACTTTTACTAGTATTTCCATCATTGATTTTTTCAAACACATCCCAGCATGAAATATGAATCATATCTATCTCCATTTGCGAAATCATACTAGCTAGATTCAAACTATCTTCCAAATAAATTCCAATATTCTCAATTATTGGAGATATTCGAACAGCAATTAAAAATTCTGGACCGGTAGCAATACGGATAGATTTGATTATCTCTCTTAGGAATTTACTACGTCCTTCTAGGTCACCACCCCATTCATCCTCACGACGATTTGTGATTGAACCTAAAAACTGACAAATCAAATAAGAATGAGCACCGTGTAATTCTACTCCATCAAATCCTGCTATCTGGCAACGTATTGCTGCATCAGTAAATGACTGAACCATTTCCATAATTTCTGAATGCTCCAATGCTCTGGTAAATTCCCCCTCCATCCCTGGTTCAGTATTCACACTAGAAGAAATTGGCTGGACGCCATTGATACTCTGATGTGCTCGCATGCCTCCATGAAATAATTGAGCAAGACTTACAGTTCCTGTTTTTTTTAATTCACTGGCGAGATTAGTAAGTTCGGGGATATGGTGATCACCCCATACACCCATCTCTCCGAACCAACCTCGTCCATGCTCAGTTACATTTGTTGCCGCAGTCGTTGTAATTGCAAATTCACCCACAGCTCTACGAACAAGCCATTTTTTCTCATCATGGGAAAGTATTCCATCTTCATGACTTTGTTTATTGGTCATTGCTGCGAGTACTGTCCTATTTTTCAACAATTTACCAGACCTAGGTAATAAAAAACGATCGGTTGAATTCATATAATCACCATGAATTTTAATTATTTAGAAAAAGCATCTGGGCGATATATCCAACGAATAGGATCATCTTGCATATTGCTATATCTGGAAAGAATTTCTGGAATTTCTGACATTCTTGTATGGAAATCTAACAATATATCTCTTCCTTCTATTAATGATACATCGATACCATCATAATTACCGCTGACTAAACCAAAGCAGTCAGAAAATAATCTGATGTCGGCTATGGAGGGACCTTCTGTTTCTGCAATCCAACCTGTTTTGGAATTTTCTAATTTGTGACAAAATGTATCATAACAATTACTTAATTTTCCCCCAGGGGCAACTAGAGCTTCACGTGCTGCTATTTTTTCATCAATATCATTTATTCTAAATGTATCAGTCAATATATGCGTCATATCCGATATAGCATCTAAACATTCATCTATCTTAGCCGCGGACCATTCATCATTAGGATTTAGATAAGTCATATTCCCAATATATCGTAAAATTGCTGAAGATTCACTCAAAATACCTGAAGGAGTTTCTAAAGCAGGCAGCAATCCCCAAGGAAGTTTACCCGAATCTCTCATTTCTGAGTATCCTGAAAAATCAACAATTACATTTTCCCAGGAAAATTTAGAGATATCTAATACAATTCTGATTGCCTCTGCTCGTCCTGCTGAAGAAAAATAAATTAAACGATACATAAGATATTGCAAATGACTCTATCTAATTATTCTTTACTATACAAGACGTCCTTCCATACCACCGGCTACTTCGATAACTTGCCCTGTAATATGACCTGATATAACATTAGAAGAAATTGAAATTACTGTATTTGCAACATCCTCAGGAGTTGCTAGTTTCTTCAATGACATAGTCGCAGTAGCTCTTTTAACGAGATCGTTATCGACTCCTTGTTCAATCTTTTTTGGAGTTATCGTCCACCCTGGGGCTACCGCATTAATTCTAACATTACCTAATTTTGAAACATCATTTTTGAGCGACATAAGTAAACCGGACGTTATCGCACCCTTTGCTGTAGCATAGTCAGAATGTCCTGATTCACCATATATACCCGCAGTTGAACCAATGAAAACAAGAGACCCAGTACCAGTTCTAGATGCTTCTTGAAGAAAACCACGAGCGGTATTTACAGCTACACCAAGATTAGATGATATCGTTTTATTCCATCTATCGTTATCTATATCCCAAAGAGACAATGGTTCAGGAGGATAATATCCTGCATTAGCAATACACACATCCAATTTACCATATTTCTGAATAATAGTATCAATTAATGAAAGAGCCTGTTTCGAGTCTGTAAGATCTGCTTTAAGAGAAATACCATCTATCTCATTGGCAATTTTCTCTGCATTCTTAGAAGACTTGTGATAATGTACTATTACTTTGGAACCTTCAGATGCAAATGCTCTACAGATAGTTTCTCCGATTCCTCCGGCTCCACCCGTTACCAAAACTACACTATTATTGAGACCAGTTTCCATTTAATCACCATCTCATAAAGAACGTAATTGACGATTACCAGCACCACCATAACCGACCCAATCTTCGGGTTTATTGCCTAGAATTTCATCAATTTCCGACATATGTTTCTCGGTCATCTTCTCCGCAACCGCTATACAACCGAGATTTTCTACCATTTGTTCTGGTTTGGTAGCTCCAAGCAATATAGTACTGACATTTTGATTCTTAAGGCACCAGGCCAAGGCAAGTTGGGCTGTAGAACAATCGAAATTTTCAGATGCATATGCGGTGAGTTTTCTTACAATATCTACTTCACCATTCTTCTTCCTCATTTCTAAGTCTTCAATCAACCATTCATATCCTTCTTGCGTAGGTCGAGAATCTTCCGGTATACCGTCATTATATTTTCCTGTCAAGAAACCTGATCGTAAAGGTGACCAAATGGTAGTCCCGTAATTATATGGGGCCTGATACAGAGGGAAAAACTCCTGTTCGAATCTTTGTCTATGTAGCATATTATATTGTGGTTGTTCATACATAGGAGGCTCGAGCCCTTCGGACTTAGCAAACCATATTGCTTCCATTATTTGGGCAGCGGACCACTCTGATGTCCCCCAAGATGTCGCCCATCCGTTGCGTACAGCATCTGTCATAGCACGCACTACTGTTGAAGTAGGTGTAAATGGGTCAGGGCGATGGCAAAATACCATATCTACATAATCTAGTTGTAATCTTTTTAGACATGAATCTAAACCCTCCATAATATGTTTACGTGAAAGACCCGATTCATTTACTCCGTTACCACCCCAGAATATCTTCGTTGTAATAACTAATTCTGAACGTCTCCACATTTCAGGATCTTCTTCTTCTAATTCAGAAAGAGCAATGCCGAATATCCTCTCTGCCTCTCCATTAGGATTACCGTATGCTTCAGCATGGTCAAAACAATTTACACCAGCATTTCTAGCAATTTTCATGCACTCTTTGGCCATTTCTACACCTTCTGAATCTTGTAATCTATTTTTCACCCCGTAAGTTGCCCAAAATCCATAAGATAAAATTGACACTTGTATACCTGTATTTCCCATCATTCGATAGTACATATTTTCACTTGACATGTCATACTTTAACGGGTTCATTGGTTTCAAGATTGTGGTTTAGAGAACTAAAATATCATAACCTATCTTGGATATTAGGAAGAAGGAAATTATTAGGAAAAGGGGTCTTAGTAGTTTGGTCCCATATCTTAAAGCATAAGTCGAACCTAACAAACCACCAATAATATTCACGATAGCAAATGGAACACCTACTGTATAATCAATTAAATCTACGGAAGCAAATAAAATTAAAGCCCCAAGATTTCCTCCAAAATTTACTACCTTGGATGTTGCCGCTGCTCTTTTCATATCAAAACCAACAGCCTTAACATAACCAGCAAGCAAAAAATTACCTGTTCCGGGACCCAGAAAACCATCATAAAAACCTAAACCAGTCGACATTCCAATGGTTACTGGCAATATACGATCTTCTTGAATATCTTCTTCGAGACCGAATTCTCTGCTGAAAAGAACATAAAGAAACATAACCAGTAATACAATAAAAACTAGTATTATAACCCATTCCGCCGATACTTTAGTTACTGCAAGAGCACCAAAAACTGACATGATTAACATCAGTCCCCACCCGATAAACGCTTCTTTCTTAGGTACAATACCGCTTCTCCAGTATTGTGCACTTGACATACCAGCAGCCCATGTAGAACCAAATTTATTGGTAGCTAATGCTACGTGAGATGGTAATCCTGCTGCTAATAAGGCGGGTAAACGAATTAATCCACCACCACCTACGGCACTGTCTACAAAACCACCCACGAATCCTGCAAGTAAAATTAGAACGAGTATGCTGTCGTCCATGTATTATGCAAAAGGATTCTGCATACAGTCATTACGATGACATCAACGATTTAAATCAAAATACCATCTAATTCTGTTAGTTCTTCTAAATACAACTTCACCCTTTGACCCATTTTTTCTTGTGTAGGCATAGAATGTAGTTCTACACGCATCTTAGATGCTCCAGGAAGTCCTTTAGTGAAAGAGACTGCATGCCGTTTCAAATTTTTATTATTAGAATTAGAGTATAATTCAGAACTCAATTCTAAATATCGATTCCAACACCATAAACGAGATGAAGCAATATTTCCTTCGTCCCATGGGGGTTTTTCAACTGGCCAGCCTAAATCTCTTTTGATTTCATGAAATATCATTGGGCGGCCAATTGCACCTCTTCCAATCATTAATCCTCCTGCATCAGTTTGTTTCAAGCATGCTGAAGCAGTTGATGCATCGATAATATCGCCATTCGCAATTACTGGTATTTCGACCGAATTAACTATTTCTTTGATTTGAGACCAATCCGCTTCACCTGAATATCTCTGACGGAGAGTTCTCCCGTGGACACAAATTCTCTCCACCCCTTCTTTCTCTAACCTCTGAGTTATTTCTAACGCAGTATTTGGCCCTGAACCAGTCCCTAACCTCATCTTTACAGTTATTGGCACGTTGGTTGCGTTAATACAGGCTCTAACCATCTCAATTACTCTATCAGGATCCCTAAGAAGAGCCGCACCCGCATCATGACGGCATACTTTAGGTGCTGGGCATCCAAAATTGAGGTCAATAATGTCCGCTCTGTCTTCGAGTAATTCAACAGTAGTTACCATTTCCTTAATGTCACCACCAAATATCTGAGGAATAAATGGACTTTCTCGAGGATCTGATTCTACCTTTAGCCATGAATTTGCATCATGTCTAGAAAGTCCTGATGCAGCAGTAAATTCTGTAATAGATAAATCTGCACCACATTCTCTAGCTAAAAGTCGATATGCTAAATCTGTAACACCTGCCATAGGAGCAAGGAAAAGTGGTACCGTCGGCTCTGGCATATTTGGCTCCACATACTTTTTTTTTATCACAATGACTGAATAATTCAGTTAGAATCGAATCTTCTCAAGGCAATATCTAGTTTCTCTTGGAATAATGACACTTTCTTATTACATTCTTCGAGTTCATCAGAATATAAAATAATTTCAAAGCCATCATCAGTTTCTGCTACTACACAGGGAGTCATTCCTTCAGTAACCGATCTTAGACCGTCTATTTGCTCATTTAAGTGTACTAGATGAAAAGGTGCTGGACTATTCGAACGACAATTCTTCATAGACTTCTTTTCACTAACAAATGAATGAGTAATATCACACAAAGCACAATGTGCAGTGCCTCTTAACTTGCCAAGAACGTATTGTAATTCACCAACTATGCCGCCATCAGCATGGTAAATTCCCCATATTGTCTTTAGTGACATTAGAAAGTAGATTCCCAATCCATTACATCCTGAGCGCGTTCCCAGTCTGCATCTGTTATTACTCCACGAGCTTTCATCATCTCTCTTGCGAGAAGCCAATAAATTAGAGCCAAGGATCTACGTCCTTTATTATTTGCAGGAAGAGCTAGGTCTACGTTTCGTAGTCTATTGTTAGCATCACATATAGCAACAACAGGGAGTCCTGAACTTACTGCCTCAGATAATGCCTGTTGATCAGCAGCCGGGTCAGTAACAACAATTACTTCTGGTTCGATGTATGTTCGTAAACGAGAGTTTGTCAGAGTCCCAGGGATAAAACGACCTACGATACGCATTGCGCCGATTGTTTGAGCAAACTTTCTTGCAGGTCTCTGTCCGTATTGACGTGCACTGACTACAAGGATTCTTTCAGCATCATAATTCGAGAGGAATTTTGCTACCGCGCGGATTCGTGAATCGGTTTGACGTACGTCGATTATGTGGATTCCACTATTGTCTTGACGGACTTCATCTAAGAACTGCTTCATATCAGCAGATTTCTGATTCGTTCCTATGTGCACAGCGTGCGTATCATACATTTCAAGCGGTACAAGTGGAGTTAGATTGTCATCCATTTAGGTCCCTCAGCAGCGTCGCGACCTGACTTCGATTGATAAGCGCTACGCATAGCGATAAATCAATTACTCATTCAGATTGAAGGTCAGATAAGTAAGTACATTCGCCCTCATCGTGCGACTCAGCGAATACTACGCATGGTTTAGTGATAGTTACGTAGGTATCGAAGTGGTCATAGAAAGATGCTTGATCAATTGGCGCGGTGATGCCATAACCACGCGCTTCAACTTCGAAAATCCAATTGCCAGATATCAAATCTGATTGAGGAAATGAAAACCTTTGCTGAGGGAAATCTTGAGTTGCTCTAACCTCCCAAAAAGGTTCACCACCACTTTCTCTGACTCCTGGTTTCCAAAGTTTGGCATCGACGTATCGATATTGATTGGTTTCATTACCAACTAACTCTTCTACAACTGAAGAATAGGGGAATTGAGCTCTGAAATTTATTACTAGTTGCGATATTGTATTATCAAATTCAATTAGAATCTCATCAGTATGATATACTGATTCAATACTATTTGATTCAAAAGTGTAGTCGAAACCAACAGTTTCTTCTTTCAATATCACTTTTGGATCTTCTCTCCATTCCTCCATTAATTCTCTTTGAAAGGCAAGACCTAAGCACCCAGTAAGAGTTGATGAAATCATTAGGATTGATAACCCTAATCCCAGCACTCTGTTGGACACCATTGGATATAGCGAAAAGGACTTGTTTCTTCAAACCACTCTATACAAGATAGTAATGCAAGCGTCTATGATGGGTAATCATTTCCGAGAATATGCTCCAATGACGACGAAAGGAGAACCGAGCTAAGGCTTTGACGTTCCCTATGAGTACCGAGGGGCACTTATTCTTCTTCTTCAACAACTCGAGGTTCGTGAACTTCTCTAAAGATTACAGTTCCAACACCAAGATTCTCACGTAGAGAACGGACAAGACTGAACTTAGCATATGCCCAGTTCTGATCGTAAGCCATTGCTTCTGGAGTAGTCACTGTCAAGTCATCTTCTTCGAATGATATTTCAAAATCTTCACGGCCTGTGTTCATTTTAAGTAGAGTTTCTACACGTTCTGCACGATCTTCTACAACCTTAACGATATTGTAATTATATTTTAGAGTCGCACCAGCTAATGGATGATTATAGTCAATCCTCGCACGGCCTGCACTGATGAATTGTAAAACTCCAGTACGTCCACCAATCTCAACTGGTGCACCTATTGCTAGAGTACTTGGATCTCGAACACTACGCATCAATACATTTTGCCCTATGGTTTCAACTAAACTAGAATCTCTCTCGCCATATCCTTCAGAAGGCTCAATATCGAATTCGTAATCTTTGCCTGCTTCCGCATCATTCAGATGATTTTCAAAACCACTAATCAAACGACCATCGCCGACAATGGTGATCATTGGTTGGTAAGTACGCGATTCATCGAAGACATCATGTTCTTTGGCAACATCCTCGCGTGTAGTCTCGATAAGTCTCTCAGAACCTGCATCGTACAGGTCGTAGTCGATGTGAACAATTGAACCAGCATCCATATTTTGTGCCTCCGGGCAGCCCGCCGACCCGCTTCCCCTTTTTGATACAAACGGTTATGTCGTTGGTAGAAAAAATCAGATTTTTTGCTTTTCAGGATGGAATTTTTGACTGGATAATAGGGCTAAACCACCACCTATTATGATTAAAATCCACCCAAGCCAAACAGCATGAGAACCCTGTAAATCATGTACAGTGACACGAATTCGGTCAACTTGACTAGTTTCTCTAAACATCATCGCATCCAATAAATCATTAGATTGAAAAATGTCTAAGATAATTATTGTATCTCCAAATAGACCTACATGACGGTCTGGTTCCGACCGCGGAGTTACTTGGCCGCTAGGAGAATCAAATCTTAGTATTCCTGGGCGGAGAGTATCTATCAATTCCCCGTCTTTTCTCATTTCGATTACTACACCAAGATACCCATCTCCAACGGGATAATCATAATCTTCTGAGTCTAAGGCGATGAGCTCTACATCAGTGAAAATAAACTCGTATCCATCATGTAATATTGGTTGGTCACGGCTTAGAGTTACCAAGTGAGAAGGATCGGACCTATCAATTAGTGTAGTTGTAAAAATATGTCCGACCAAAAGTAAAAGTATTCCGAGATGAGATAAGTGCGAACCAAGAAGACGAATACGAGAAGAGTTTTTCTTAGATAGTAAACCATCATCTCGTATTTTAGGAATAACACTTGTTAATGTGGAATATGCTTGTTTGATATTTGGAGGAATTGCAAGGGCCATCCATGTTAGTAAGAAAATTGAAACTGATCCTCGGCTAAAACTTGAAGCGAATAATAATGATGAATCCCCCGGTAAATTAAATTTCTCAGAATAAATTGCTAATAATATTGAGATGAAAAAGATAGAGACAAATATGGTGTTTCCAGTCTTGATATCTACGGATTTACCCCAGGCATATATTGTTAAACCAATCGCCAATAAACCAATAAAAGGAGCCCCATAGAATTCATGGGCTTCTAAATTAGTGCCATCTATTTCAACAGTTAATAACAGCCAAGTAAGGAGAAGAAAAGCAGATGTCCCATACCATGGTATTGCTTTAGCAAACTTCATTCTAGCTGATTCAGATTTGAAAGGGAGTAACAATAGTTGTAAATCATCTTCATCATCAGAAATTAGCCAGATAATAAGAAAAGGAGACATTCCTGCAATTGCCTGAGGAATTGTTGCAGAAGATGACCAACTCGCATAAAACATTAGAATTACACCTGAAAAAACCCATTGAAGAGATGGATTACTGGAATCGCTAGTTAGTAATAATATCATAATTGAAATTCCTATAATTAAAACAGCAGTAGAGCCAATCCATACTGAAATCACTGCTAGCATAGTAAGTAATATCAGTGAATGGACTCTTTTTTCTTCGAATAATAATTTTTTATTTTCAGAACGTAGATCATTCATTTGTTGATTGACTAAGAAATAAATTGCAAATGAACCAAGCAATATTATCGCAAATACATAAGATGCAAGTTCAAAACCAATAGGACTGGAATCAATAATGTACATCACACGTATGTATGGGTCTTGGCTATCAGTGCCTAACCCATCCGCCGCAAAAGCATGTACAGATGCCCAAACACCATTGGCACGGGTCACCAAGGTTGCGTGTATTGCAAGTAATCCGGAAATCAATCCTAATGCAGGAGAAATTTTGATTGATGTAGAAACATTGGAGGTTGATCGTGCATGAATTATCAATAGAAGGGCAAACCATGGAAGGATAGAACCTGTTTCAACGGGATCCCAGGCCCAATAACCACCCCAATCAAGAACTGTGTAAGCCCAAAGACCTCCAAGACCTATTCCAATTGTTCCAATCAAAAAAGCTGCTCTGGCCCAGTGTAACTGTAAGTCATGAATTTCCTTAGCAGATTTTTTGTGGATTACTCCAGACATCGCAACTGAAGCTGTAGCAATACAAAGTGCATAATATGAAAATACTACTGGGGGATGAATAACCATTAAATCAGTCTGTAATAAAGGATTCAATTCACTAGGTATGATTCCTTCAGAGGTAGCGAAAGGACCTAGGAACCAAGAAATAAACAGTATTCCCAATGTGAAACCATGCATTATACGAACATCATAATCTAATTCTTCATTATCGGTCATAAACCAAGTTACAATTGATATCAGAGCCGCAAACAGAAGCAAAGGTCCTGCTCGACCACCCCATACTGCGGAAATCCGATATAGAATCGGAAGGTCTGAACCTCCATATTCTGTGACTAATTTTAGAGAAGATGCGTCAATAATAAAGGCTAAGACAAGAAATAAGAATGGAGCATTCTGAGATAGAGCAGTTATGTTTTTGAATAATTTTAAACCTGCTTTTTCTGGCCTAATAATCTGATGCATACTCATCAGAATCCCAAATATGAGCAATATTTGCCCATAATAAGATAGGATGTAATCACCATCCATAATACTTAGCACGAGAATAACCAAAAGATAGCATTGCAGGTATTATTTTTCTTGCATAAAGTCCAGGTCTTCTGATTAATATTTTAAGACAAACTGCTAATTTACCATGAGGCCCCATGTTACTCATCTCGTCTGGAAAGCACTGAGCCATCAAAGACATATCATCATCTGATAAATCAAATAGTGCTGATTTACCACGTAGAATCTTAGAATAAGGAGGGAATTCTTTCTTCCATGACTTAGAATATTCTTCAAGTGAGCTAGCAGATAAATCATCAGAAGCTATGGCTTTAGCAGCAGTTTCTGCAGCAAATACTGCTGATTTTAATGCTAGATGAGAACCTCCTTCAAATAAGGGGGAAGTAAATCCTGCAGCATCTCCAACGAGCATTAGGCCATCTGCATGAGTATTTTCATGAGGACCAGAAATTGGAATTGTTCCACCGAATGCAGGATTTCCTTTCTTCTTCCAAGGAGGTGCTACCTGTTCTAGATCTTTGAAATGAGTAGCTTCAATAAATTCATCCAAACCTTTCTTGGTTCGTGATTTGTCTTCACTAACTAAACCAACATTTGCTCTACCATCACATTTAGGAATCATCCACACATATCCCTTTTCAGCATATTTAGGCCAAATATAGAAATCTAGATAATCATCAGTTGGCACATCCAGCATCTCATACTGCATTCCTGCAATAACTTGTGGACGAGGGTTTAGCTCGAGTATCTTAGAACAAACTCCTGCAACTCCTGAAGCATCAATTACAATTTTAGCCTCAATTGGAAACTGTTCACCTTTACCTTCACAACGCCATCCAATAAATTTTTGACCATCAAACATTTTTTCCATACTTGTTAATTTGTGGTTTAGACTTAGAGTAGCACCTTGAGATACTGCTTCATCTGCAATCCATCTTTCGAAAAGATGCTTTTCTAGTACATAGCCCTCTTCAGTTAATTTCTTTTCAGTACCGTCTGGAAATATAACTCTGATTCCATGAACTCTCTTACTAATTACATGATCAGGTAAATCTAAATTTAGATTATCGCAAGCGACATCAGAAATACATTCTCCACAATGAACGGGAGTGCCTATTTCCTCATGATCTTCGATTAAAATTGTCGAAAGACCAGCTCTCGCACTGTGCAAAGCGGCGTTCCCACCACCAGGTCCAGCACCAATTACCAATACATCACAGGCGGTCACAGCCTCTCCCATGAGTATAGTCAGGAAGGCCATTAGTCAAAGAAACCGTCGGTCTAAAGGCCTATGATTACGAACGAACATATTCAACTAATAAGCGCGTCGAATAATGTATATGGCGTGGCGCGACCTCCGTGAGTATATCCTCAATTTGAGAGATTCTGACGAACTTATTCGTATCAGTCACCCTGTTGACTGCTATTTAGAAGCAGGTTGTATCGCTGACAAACTTGTAAAAAAAGGTGGTCCAGCAATTATTTTCGATCAACCACGTTTAGCGAATGGAGAAATTAGTAAATATCCTCTTGCAATGAATTTATTTGGAACTAGAGAAAGAACCAACAAAGCACTCGGAGTAAAAGATCCAAAAGAAATTGGAGAAACTATGGTTAATTTGATGAAACCTGATATCGGAGGCATCCTAAAAAAGCCTTGGACTGGTTTAGGGCTGGCCATGCAAGGGATGTCAATGGCACCAAAAAAAGTAAGGAAAGGTGCTTGTCAAGCAGTTGTTATTGAGAATCCAGATATGACTAAACTCCCTATACCTACTACATGGCCGATGGATGGTGGGCCATTCATCACATTGCCATTAGTTGTGACTAAGGATCCTAAAACTGGTCAGCATAATATGGGTATGTACAGAGGACAAATATTTGGAGAAAAAGAGATTGGACTTCATTGGCAGGCACATAAACATGCAGCAGATCATGCTGACGAAATTGGAAAAGAGAATCGTATGCCTGTTGCAATTTGCTTAGGTGGACCTCCTCCAGTAATGTTTAGTGCGATTTCCCCACTACCAGATAATCTTTCAGAATATGAATTTGCAGGATTACTAAATGGAAGAAGGTTAAGAATTACAAAATGTCTAACTAATGACTTATGGGTCCCTTCAGAAGTTGATTTTGTAATAGAAGGATACACCATTCCAGGAGAAACTAGGACTGAAGGTCCATTTGGAGACCATTTTGGATATTACTGCTTAGAAGAAGAATACCCTGTAATGCATGTTACGGCAATCACTCATAGAAAGAATCCGACTATTCCGATGACTATAGTTGGAGTCCCACCAATGGAAGATGGATATCTGGGAGAAGCAATCGGTGACGCATTCCGTCCAGTACTACAATTTCAACACAGAGACGTAAAAGATCTCTTCTTACCTCTTGAAACGGGATTCCATAATCTTGCTATCGTGTCTTCTAAACAAAGATATCCTAGACAGGCAAGGAAAACTGCTCTAGGGTTAATGGGTGCTGGGCAAATGATGTTTCTAAAATCAATAATTGCAGTAGATGAAGATCATGATGTTAAAGATCTCGATGCACTTTTGAAAGCTGTTGATTATAATGTCAGAATACCTGAAGATTTGATAATTCTAGATGGAATGGTTGCAGATTCTTTAGCTCATGCATCCCCATGGCAGAACGTTCATTCAAAATTACTAATCGATGCTACAACACCAACTTCTAACGATCACAGAGCCAATGAACCCAAAATGATGGGATGTCCTGATTCTTTAGGTGTATCTGCATCCGGTGTTGAGGGTGTTACTAAAGCGAAAATGATGGCTTCATCAATGCTGGTAATAACTACTAATGTCGAAGGAGGCCCTCGCCCAGAATCTAGTATGGAGGAAGTAAATGAAGAAGGTGCAAAGGCTCAGAGAGAGCAGATAGCAAGAATTCGAGATGAAATATGGTCATTAGAATCGGCTAAAAATCTTAGATGGTTATTCATTACAGATGATGATGCAGATTTAGATGAAGAACATTGGAGAAGAAGACTTCTGTGGCAATTATTTTGTAGATTTGAAGTAGCAAGAGATTTCCATTTTGATAAGGAAAGGAAAAGAGTTGCTTGGGATGCAACTGCTCCTATACCATCGAATGAAGGGCCATTACCAGTGAGAAGATGGCCTGCAGTAACTTTACATGACCCTGAAATCGAAGAAAGGGTTGAAAAGTGGATGGAAAGAGAGGGTTTGTAATGGGAACGAAAGAAATCCTTGAGTTTGTAAAAATTGAACATACTCTATTTTCTCTACCTTTCGTGCTTATTGGATATATTCTCGCTCATGAACAATTTATTGATGAGCTTGAAACTCAGAAATTCGGTATCGATTTACTCTGGATTCTTGTAGCTGCAATTGGAGCTAGAGGGCTTGCAATGGCTCTTAATCGTATAATAGATCGTGACGTAGATGCTGAAAACCCACGTACAGCTAACCGACACTTAGTCTCTGGCTCAATGACTATGCAAACTGCATACTTACTTTCTATTGGGTTTCTTTCAATGCTTCTCTTAGGCGCCTGGCAATTAAATGAAGTAGCCTTGATGATGGCTTGGTTACCAGTTGCAGTATTCACAATATATCCATATGTCAAAAGATACTCTTGGCTCTGCCACCTATGGCTTGGAATTTGTCTAGGTTTAGCCCCAGCTGGTGCATGGCTAGCAGTTGCGGCAGACATCCATGGTTGGGGTGCAATAACTGATTATTTGTGGAGTCCTGAAATATTATTCATTTCTCTTGGAGTGATGTTTTGGATTACCGCTTTCGATATTAACTATGCGCGTATGGATGTAGAAAGCGATAGAGAAAATGGGATATATTCATTTCCAGCACGATTTGATGAGAATACAACCACAAGGACATCTGTACAATTAACTCTAGTTTGGTTCGCATGCTTTGCAATATCAGACCCAATGGATGAGCTTTGGTTTCTCGCTGCTGCCCTTACTATGGCATTAGCCAATATAGTAGTAATATTATCTAGGACCAAATTAGAAGACTTTCAAACTACCTTTTTCAGAGTTTCAATGTTAACAGGATGGGTACTTCTGGGCGCGATAATGCTAGAATAATCGGTTGGGTGTGCAATATATTTGTTTTGAAGTCTGACTATGGTACTGCCGGAGACCAAGAACAGGCAATTCAAGAATTAATTAATCAAATTAATCAAGGTCAAGAAAGATGCGTCTTAATGGGTGTTACAGGTTCAGGTAAAACATTTGCAATGGCTAATATTATCGAAAGATTACAAATTCCTACATTAATATTATCGCATAATAAGACTTTGGCAAGACAGTTATGGCAAGAAATGAGCGAATTATTTCCTAAAAATGCTGTAGAGTATTTTGTAAGTTATTATGATTATTACCAGCCGGAAGCATATCTTCCAGGAAGAGACATGTATATCGACAAAGAATTACAGATGAATGAGAGAATTGAGCAAGAAAGATTCTCCACAGTTGCATCTTTAGTTAGTAGACCTGATGTAATTGCTGTAGGTACTGTTTCTGTCATTTATGGCCTTAATCCACCTGAAGTATTCCAACAATCACATGTTCGCCTAAGTGTAGGACAAGAAGCAGATCCTCAAGAGATTGTTAGAGAACTGGTTGCTTTACAGTATAGGAGAACTAATGGCGAAATAGTACGAGGTGACGTTCGACTTCGAGGAGAAGTTCTAGACGTTTGGATGCCGAGTAGAGATGACCCAATTCGAATTAGGTTTGGATGGGATGGAATAGAAAGAATACAGGTATGCGAAGCAGTTTCTTGGGAGCCGTTAGATGAAATAGAAGAAGCATGGATACATCCTAGAGAATTCTACATGACAAGCGAGGAGAAATTTGGTCAAGCAATTGAAGACATAGAAACAGAATTAGATCAAAGAATAGACCATTATCATTCAAAAGGAATGGAAATGGAAGCTCATAGAATAGAACAGAGGACAAAATTTGACCTAGAAATGTTAACTGAGATAGGGTCGTGTAAAGGAGTTGAAAATTACTCGAGACATTTTGATGGTAGAGAGAAAAACGAGAGGGCCTACTGTCTTCTTGATTTTTTCTCAACCTGCGCTGAACAATTTCATGGAGATCCAGAAAAATATCTTGTAATAATGGATGAAAGTCACGTAACATTACCTCAAGTTGGAGGAATGTATGGAGGTGACTATTCTCGAAAGAAAAATCTGATTGACCATGGTTTCCGACTCCCTTCAGCATTTGATAATAGGCCATTAAGAATTGATGAGTTTCAAGAGTTAATACCTCAAATGCTCTATGTTAGTGCAACACCAGGAGAAAGAGAATTAAGGCATCTAGCAGAGATAACTAAGCAGCCTATACCAGAAGGATTACTACATGTTCCAAGCAAAGGCGGAGGTGGAAAACCGGATATTGAGAAAAGAAAGAAAAGAGCCTTTCTTGCAGAGACTATGCAGTCTATTAATGGAGTCGTACAAATGGAAATACGACCCACTGGGCTATTAGATCCAGTAATTGAAGTTAGACCAACAGAAGGTCAAATTCAAGATCTTGAAGATGAAATTCGCTTACGTATTGAATCGAATGAACGAGTTCTGGTTACTGTGATGACAATTAAGTTCGCAGAAGAAGTTGCAGAATATCTCAATCGTAACGGATTCAAGGCTCATCATCTACATAGTGAGATTGATACACTAGAGAGAACTGAAATTATCAAAGCACTCAGATTGGGGCATATCGATATTATAGTTGGAATAAATCTTCTAAGAGAAGGATTAGATATTCCTGAAGTTAGCTTAGTGGCTATATTTGATGCAGATAAAGAAGGTTTCTTGAGGAATGAACGTTCACTACTACAAACTATAGGTAGGGCATCAAGAAACCAAAATGGCAGAGTCATTCTATACGCAGATTCAATATCAGCAGCGATGGAAGCATCAATTAAACAAACAATTGAGAGAAGGAAAAGACAAAATAATTACAATGAAGAAAATCAAATAACTCCTCAAACGATAAAAAAAGCGATGCCTGTGATGAATTCTGAAACTGGAGATTTAATGGCAGGTGTTGCAGGAAAGGGAGTTGGGGGTGGAAGAAGATTAGTTGCTAAGAAACCTGGGAAAAAGGGAGTTGAGGGTTTAGCGAAAAAATTCTCTCTGGGAGCAGCAGCATGGAATACTACTGGTTCAGTTTTAGATAACATTAGTCAACCAGATTGGAATGATGAAAGTAATACTTTGGTAGACGAAAATATGGAGCAGTCTGTCGAAAATAATGATGACAGAATCAAACTAATAAATAGGATGGAAAGAGAAATGAAGGCTGCAGCCGCGAGACTTGATTTCGAAAGGGCAGCACAATTAAGAGACCGAATTTATCAATTAGAGAATCCGACTAATTGAATACGAAAGTGTTTTTCGAAAGACTTGTGTCTACCTACTCACGTGATGATTTTAGTGCGCCAGTTGAGGACTATAACTTCTCAAAAATAGATGACGTACACTCACTAATTAATCAGATGTCAAGGGCAGGAGGATTTACTGCAACAAAACTTGCTCATGCGCGAGATATACTGAAAATGAGTATCGAAAAGACAGATGAAAAAGGAGTTCTAAACTGGCTTTCTTTCCCTGCTTGCTTGTGTGCAACGGGAACTAGAGGATTTTTCTTAGAAGCAATAAAGCGTAAGTCGTTCAATGTGATAATTACAACTTGTGGAACTTTAGATCACGATATCGCTAGAACGTATCAAGACTATTTTCATGGAGACTTCAGTCTTGATGATATCGCATTAGGAGAGGAAGGATTGAATCGATTGGGTAATGTAATTGTTCCAAACGAATGTTATGGGGATATTTTAGAGAAAAGAGTCTTACCTTGGTTAGAAGAGATTGAAACAGAAAGAAAAGAGAAATTTCCAGATAATCCATGGTTAGGATTTGGTTCCGTTGAATTATGTTGGGCTATGGGAGATAGAATTCAAGATGAGACATCATTACTTTATTGGGTTGCAAAACATAGAATCCCGATGGTAATCCCTGGACTTTCAGATGGCTCGATTGGAGCTCAGCTTTTCATGCACAGACAAAAGAATCCTAATTTCATGGTTGATTTCTTGGCAGATGAACAAATATTATCCGATTTAACTTGGACAGCTGAAGAATCACACGCACTAATGGTTGGAGGTGGTATATCCAAACATCATGTAATCTGGTGGAATCAATATAGAGATGGTCTAGATTCTGCTGTAGGAATCACAACCGCGCCCGAACACGATGGTTCGTTATCGGGTGCTCGGCTCAAAGAAGCTATATCTTGGGGAAAAATACGTCCTGAAGCGCCGCAAGTAGTAGTAGAAGGTGATGCAAGTGTGTTATTGCCCCTTTTAGGCGCTGATTTATTCAGAAATTAGCACTTTTTATCACTTTTTAGGCGTAAAACGGCTATTTCTAAAACACTTGAATAATGACGATTACAAGCATTGAGGGGCACAATGGCTAAGAACGGACATAGATGCCGGCTTTTCTATGTCCGTTGAATCGATGGTACAAGGAATGATAGATGCACTAACAGAAGCTATGGGAGATGCTGCAAAGCACGACAAGGGTAACGCCGCTGCTGGCACCCGTGTTCGTAAGGCTATGCAAGCTGCAAAGGCAACAGCACAAGATGTTCGTGCTAAAGTCCAAGCAGATAAGAACAACTGAGTTCGTTAATACGATCTCTAAGTCTTATGACTCTGGCTCTGACTGGAATTTAGCGTAAGCAAGAAATTCCATCAAGGCCACACGCATTGGGGTTAAAGGCCTCCAACCTTCTTCTCTACCTGCATTTTGCATTGCTTCATGCAGAGGTTTTAGATC
>Ga0208941_1000046_pt1 | contig 39772 bp, 36 predicted proteins | sample AOAMet2_C27A4_35_2_FD_188080 | JGI IMG/M metagenome (GOLD analysis project Ga0208941, IMG submission 188080) | Ammonia-oxidizing marine microbial communities from Monterey Bay, California, USA - C0912_C27A4_35 (SPAdes) | ecosystem: Environmental > Aquatic > Marine > Intertidal zone | place... | reverse complement strand
ATTAAAATACTCGAATTGACATTGTTTACACTGAATGTTCTTGTGCGGCCGGTATCGTTGAGAGAATATTGAGTGGCAGGGGGTGGAGTATATCGAGGAGAAGATTAGTAATGATTTGATAATTGACTACGAGCGCCTAGAACAAGAACAAAATTCATATGAATCTTGGTTAGAAGAACATACTGAGGCGGTTTATCAAATTGCGGAGAACGCAAAATCGAAGAAATTAGACTTTGAAAATGTTGTTGAAATACCCCGTGCATCTGATTTAGCCAGTAGAACAGAAAAACTGTTGGAAGACTATCTAGACGGTATGAAAATTGAAGACGATTTGAGACATTTACTTAACACCACTGACAGAGAGAGCGCCTCTATACAAATTGCAGTAGATGTGGCTAGAAAAATGAATGAACAAACTCTAGATATGCAGAAATCAATAGATTGTGGACTAAGAGTTGGACTGGCTGTCCTTACTGAAGCAGTTTTAGTCGCGCCATTAGACGGGATTGGAGATGTCAGAATATTAAATAATGCAGATGGAACTGAATTTTTATCTATAGATTTTTGTGGACCTATTCGGGCAGCAGGAGGAACTGCTCAGGCGCTTGGCGTACTTATTGGAGACATGGTAAGGAGAGAATTAGGATTGAATAGATACATTCCTACAACCCAAGAAGTTGAGCGAGTTAAAGAAGAATTTGGGCTATACCGAGTAGGTTTGCAGTATAAACCACCACCTGAAGAAATTGAAACTATAATAAGAGCATGTCCAGTAATGGTAAATGGCGAGGAAACTGAAAAAATCGAATGCTCCGGCTATAAAGAAGTGAGGAATATTGTTAATTCTAATGGGTCTTATCGAACACGAATTCGAGGAGGGGTGATGTTAGTAATCGGAGAAGGTTTGTGCCTCAAAGCCCCGAAAGTTCAGAAACATACTGAAAGAATGAAAATTCAAGGGTGGGAATTCATAGCTCAGTTTGCAAATAAGAATAAAAGTAATGATAAAAATATAGAATCTTTCAAACCAAGACAAATCGCACCAATTAGGAGATATATGGAGGACGTAATTGCAGGAAGACCTGTGTTTGGTGAACCAAATCAACCTGGCGGATTCAGACTTAGATATGGAAGAAGTCGGATTACCGGTTTAGCTGCAGCAGGGATGAATCCGATCACAATGGAAGCCATGGGAGGGTTTCTAGCAGTAGGTACACAGATGAAAATCGAAAGACCTGGGAAAGCGTGTGCGGTAACTCCTTGCTCAGAAATAGATGGTCCCACCGTGTTAATGGAAGATGGGGGATTCCGAAAAATTAGAAATCTAGAAGATTGGAGATTAAATGTCGCTAATGTCAAATCTATTTGGGATGCTGGGGAAATATTGATTGGTTACGGCGAATTCCTTGAAAATAATAAAAATTTAGTGCCTTCGGCGTATAATAAAGATTGGTGGGCTTCAGATTTAGTTGAATCTTTGGATATGCCTATGAAAGTACAAAATTTTGCTAATATATTGGGTATAGAACGAAGTTCGTTACCAGATGGGTTGCCGTTTAATGGGGCAATAAAGAGAGGTGGCGAAAATCCATTAGATAGGAAATGGAGGAAACGTAAATGGGTAATGCATCTCCGAGAATTAGAATTAGATTGGGAAAAAATAAAATTAATATCATTAGAATATGGAACCGCTATTCCTCCACCATGGAATCTATGGTGGTCCGATTTACCAATGACATTCATGCCTGTGATGATTCATCACTTAACAAATTCAAAAATTGTCGATGGGAGTATTTGTATACCTCAAGTAGCATCAAGTTGGCCGCGTGAAGATGCTCTAAAGGAAAATGAATTGCCACTTCAAATATCTAAAAAATGGCCAAGATGGACGGATGTTAAAAATAATGGAGTGCTAAAATCATCTCTGATGACTCTGGGGGTAGAGCATTTTCATGAAGAGGGGAATATAATTATCGAAAAAAATTGGGAATCACTCTTAGAAGGACTTGGATTAGAAACTCATCAACAAAATATCAGGAAAAAAACAGATGTTGAATCACATATTGAACAAAGAGTTCAAAAAATACAGAACGCTTATTCAATAATTAATCACGAATCTAAACGTGTTGAAGAATTAGAACACGAAAGAGATCTAGAAAGGATTGTAGCGACTACTGCGGCGCGGCAGGCTGGAATGAATATTCAGGAAACTGAAAAGGCTGGAGAAAAGGCAGCAATGAAGATTGTAGACAGTGGAACAGATAATATCGAAGAATTATCTAAATCAAAAATTCTAATCGATGAAAATGAAGTGGAAAGAAGCCTTTGGATTGTGAGAAAAGTTTCAAATTTTAGATGGGAAGATTCTGTACCTTGTAGAATTGGAGCTAGGATGGGTAGACCGGAAAAATCAGCAAGAAGAGAATTGAAACCAGTAACTCATGCGTTATATCCTATTGGTGAAAATGGTGGTTCACAGAAATTACTAATACAGGCTGCTAGTAAAGGAAGAATTCGAGTTGAAATGGGAAGAAGGATTTGTCAAGAGTGTGGAAAAGAGTCCCCTAATCTTATTTGTCACAATAGAATTCTAGCGGGTGAAGCTACAGAGTGTGGCGGTAAAACGATTGAGAGGAAATCTAGAGGGAGCAATAATAGGAGAAGGAAAGGAGAAAGAACCACTGTCGAATTAGATAAATTACTGGAAGTGAAAAGAAGATCATTGGGCTTAGATAGATTACCTAAAATGATCAAGGCGCAGAAAGAGTTGCTCTCAGTAGGCCAAACGCCAGAACCTATTGAAAAAGGCATTCTTCGTGGTAAACATGGAGTTTCTGTATTCCGAGATGGAACCTCGAGATACGATATGATTGATGTTCCAGTTACTCATTTCAAGCCTAAGGAAATATATACTTCTTGGAAGAAATTATACGACTTAGGTTATGAAAAAGATGTTTTTGGCGAAAAATTATCATCAGACGACCAAATTCTAGAATTATTCCCTCAAGATATTATACCCTCTCTAAATGCTGAAGAACATCTGATCTCGACTTGTAATTTTGTGGATGACCTATTAGTTAGATTCTATAAAATGAAGCCTTTTTATAATGTCAAAAGTGTTGAAGATATTGTTGGCTCATTGGCAATAGGACTTGCTCCTCATACCTCTGGAGGGGTTTTGTGTCGAATAATTGGCTGGACGAAAGCTTCTGCAGGATACGCGCATCCACTTTTCCATGCTGCAAAAAGAAGGAATTGCGATGGAGACGAAGATAGTATACTAATGCTAATGGATGGTTTGCTAAATTTTTCAAAACATATCTTACCCTCGGGGAGAGGTGGGAGAATGGATGCGCCCCTTGTTCTAACTACTAGATTAAATCCTAGTGAAATAGATAAAGAGGCTCTTAATGTGGATTGTTCGCATAATTATTCAAGAAGATTTTACGAGGAAACACTCAAGCAACCACATCCTAATGAACTTAGTAATCTCGTGGAAACAGTAGAGTCTCGTTTGGGCACCATAGGAGATTTACGAGGATATGGGTGGACTCATGAATCAGGAAATTTAGACGCAGGGCCTACTAATTCCTCATATAAAACCTTGAAATCAATGGAAGATAAGATGAATGGGCAATTGGCTATTGGAAGTTTATTGAGGAGCGTTAGGGTCGAAAAGGTGGCTTCACAAGTTATTGAGTCTCATTTTTTACCTGATTTAAGAGGAAATCTTGTAGCATTTACTAGACAGAAAGTTAGATGTGTGAAATGCGGAGAAAAATATAGAAGAATGCCTCTGGCAGGAAAATGTATTCAAAGACGTAAATTAGAAATTGGTGGGTTGTCTGCTAGAAGAGGGGAAGATACTACTGAATGCGGAGGAAATGTCATACTAACTGTTTCTGAGGGAGCCGTGAGAAAATACATCAAAGTTACAGAAGGAATTATTCAAAATTATGGAGTTGATATGTATACAGAACAGCGTGTTAAATGGTTAACTGAGAGTACTGATTCATTATTCAATAATGATCGTGTCACTGTGATGACTTTAGGCGATTTCTTGTGATTAGTATTCTATGCCTATAATATCTAAAACTTTGGCCATCCATTCTAACTTGATTATTTTCTCAGCAGGTTTGGTTACTCCTGACCATTTTCCCACTATATCTGTCCGAGTTCCTAGTAAAGAAATTTTTTCAATCGGTACGCCCAATGCTAGTAAAAAGCAAATTGCGCGGTCGCCGTCAGTAAAACCTCCTGGATTATACATTCCATTAATTTCACCGGGTGTTTGATGAGTAAGCACTAATCTAGGGGGGAATGAATTTCTAGATGCAGTGTCTAAAAGAGTTTTCCATGACTCAAAATTATCTCCATGGGCATGTAATATTACAGGTATTCCTCTTTTTACTGCTTCAATTGTCCCCTCCCCTCCGTCGGCATCACTAACAATACAAACAAGACGAGACCATGCCCTTTCAGAGATTGATTCAGATAATGAAGAAAGTACGCCTACTGCCCCATCTGCTGCGACTAATAGTGTTGAAGAATCTAAGATTGATATGACCTCGGATTCTTCAACTGCTGCACCAAGAACCGCTATTCTTGTATCTCGTAACACTAGTCTCCTACGTAAATTTGCTAGAGTAACTAATCTTTGTGGCCTCTTCCATATATCAATTGGATAGTCCTCGACAAAAGACAACATCTCTAGAGCGCTATCCAGATCAGATTTCATGTCCCACTCAAAAAATTTCCTTACCTCATCCTGTATCATGATTAATTTTTTATCAACAGCGAGGATTCCAATATTTGTTGACATTAGACCTCGTCTCCAGTGGAAGGAGACGGTGAGTATTGAAGAACCCTCGTCGTTCATGACAGTAATATGCCGATGCCGCTCACCAAACCGAGCATCGATGATGAGGCGTTAATGGCTAGGTATCCTTTCCTTCCTCAAGGAGCTACATTTCTTAGAGTAATTCTTGAAAAAAATGGAATAACGGTAGAGGACCTCATTGAAGCTCATTGGCTGGAAGAAGTGAGATCAAGAGGAAGAGTTAGGCTATTGGAATCAGTGATGCATAAGGAAGGGGTCGATAGTGCTACCACAATTGATTTGTCATCAGATCTTGGAAAAATGACTGAATCGCTGTCGTTTTTTTATGCGATGTTAGTAGTATGTGCTTCATTTAATGAAAGATTATTGGCGCGATGGGTAGAAGGGGAGGCTAGTAGGGCTGATCAATTATTTGGAATGGATAAGGAAAATTTTGATATTTTAGCAAGATCTTACCTTTCCGACATTAAAGAAGTAAGAGAAAGAGCCGGAGGAGAGGTGACTTATTGGGTTCCAATTAGTGATTTTATAGAGTTGTGTCCACGTATTTCAGGGAATTATTGGAGGTTAATAAATAGGCCATTAAAAGAAGGTTGGGTATGTATGAATTCAGGCGCAGGTGAATCGAGTAGGAAACGAACTGCAAGATTGATTAAAGAAAGAATTCGTGAAGATTTAACAAATAGCTGTGTTGAAAGAATGAATAAGATGGATGATTCATTCGCAGAATTATTCATTGATCCGGTTGAAAGAGTTACCAAATTGCTATCTGAACAAGTAAAAGAAGAGATGCCTATGAATGCCTCCATTAGAGCAGATTGGCCTCCCTGTTTTGAGTCGGCAGTAGGAGAATTAAGTCAAGGTGTGAACGTGAATCATACTGGCCGACTTTTCTTGGCGTCCATGTCTCTAGCAATGGGATTGAGTCAAGAACAGACTTGTGGATTCTTTGCCAATGCTCCAGATTACAATGCGGATACTACAAGTTATCAGATTAATCAAATATTCGAAGGAAAATATACGCCTCATGGATGTGCCGCTCTAAAAACAAGTGCAAGATGTCCTGTTTCTCCAGGGGATGATCGACTTTGTGATCAAGAATGGCTTACACATCCTCTGAAATATCTGAAAGCAAAACAGAGACGTCGCTTTCAAGAAACTGGCGGGACTGTAATTACGGATAAAACTGAATGAAATACATACAATTAAGACAATTCTTCATAGGTAACTTTCGTTAAGACTATTCTATTGGAGGTGAAGTCGAATGGTGCGGACATTAGTTCTAACAGTTGATAGAGATAACGACCTTGGCGTTAAAGCAGCAATAAGGGGGCCAGTATTAGGTCGCAAACCTACCATTACGGCAGCAATAAAACTTGGAATTGCAGATCCAGAAGAATCTGATACAAATGCAATTCTAGGTGCTTTACACCACTATGACAGATTAATTGAGAATGTTGATTCAAATGATGAAGTAGAGGTGGCCATACTCACAGGAGATGTCCGCGTAGGTCCGAGAAGTGATAGAGCCATAGCAAGCCAATTAGATGAGGTGATTAAAGAATTTCAACCAGATGTTGCTATTCTCGTCACGGATGGGGCAGATGACGAAGCTTCAATGCCGATTATTACATCTCGAATTCGAGTAGATCATGTCGAAAAAATAATTGTTAGACAATCAAAAGGTATCGAATCTACGTATTATTATATCGCTAAGGCCATTGATGACCCCCGTTGGAGGGCAAGGTTATTAGTACCAATTTCTATATTTTTAATGATTATTGGACTTGGTTTAATTTTACCTAATGGGAAGGTATTAATTGGAATAATGCCATTATTAGTGGGGATTTGGATTCTTTCTAAGGGGCTAGGTTGGGAAGAACAATTGGAGAGATTGATGGTAGATCTAAGAGATAGTGCGCAAAAAGGCATATTTTCATCTATGTTATGGGCAATGTCAATATTTTCTGTTTTCTTAGCAGGCATTACGATGTTTCAAGTTTTCTCTGATGTTGAAGCATATAGTGGCTCCTCGAATGCATTCATCTGGACGACTGCAATAGGTGAGGCGTTACAATGGCTTGTTGTGGCCGTATTCTCATTCGCTCTAGCAATAGGCATTGTTAGATGGGGAGAAGGGACATATACTGGCAGATCGATGATTCTATTTGGTAGAGGTGCGATTGTTTATACTATTGCTGATGCCTCACTTGGAGTGTTAATTCTAATTCTTGATTCTCAATCATATATAGTGAACTTTGATACGGTTTCAAAAGACTGGTCTTTACCGTTATTTACTCTTGTACTATACTATTTACTGAAGACGGCTGTTGAGTCGATAACTAAAGAAGAAGAGGAGCTCTCCAATAACAAATTTTGGGGAGTTTGATTAATTTTCAAATAATGATTCGATTCGACATGAAGGGCACATGACTTTTATTGGACGGATGGGAGGTATTCCTATCCCTACATTGCAATGCGGGCAAAGAATTGCCTGATTGACTTTGGATTGGCGTTCTTTAGCATCCCTACTTGGATCATAAGTAAATCGATATTTATGTGCATCATTTATGAATTTAGGAGAGCCTTCTCGGGACTCTTGATTCTCTGTAAAATTTGACTTTGCTTCGGGGATTTCAGATTGAACAATATCATTTTTTGATGAAAAACCGTCTTTCTCAAAGTCATTTATCTCTGCTTCGATAGCGGCACTAGATATTCCTAATTCTCTAGCGATGCGGTCAATTGCTAATCTTTTTTCATAATCATCCATACCAATAAATTGCTGTAATGTTGTTGCTGGAATTACGGACATAAAAATCTCTCTTGATTTGAGCGGAGTATTTCTTACCTAAGAAAGTAGACTAAATATGATTCATTTTGAATTGTTAAGGAAGCCTCTGACAATTTCTCCTTCGGCCTTTACAAGTTGTTCGGCGACAGTAGATTTGGATAATCCTAATTTCGCAGCAATATCTCTTATTGAAGTCTTTTTTGGCACTTCGTACCATCCATTTGTATGGGCCACTTTGATAATTCGATGCTGTTGCAGAGTCGTACTAATATTAGAAATACCCTTAGATTTCTCCGCCCTTGTTATTCTTTCAACTGGCATCTCTGTTTGAATTGCATTTAATATTTTAACAATAGACGACTGTCTGCCCGAAAACTGTAAAACAAGTCCTGAGGAAGTTAAATTAGTTCCTGCAAGAATGCACAAATCATTCCCTGAAAAGAAATCTCTTATGATTTCAGAATTAAATTCTAGAACTAATAGATGATGCGTTAAGTAGTCCGATGTCCATTCCTCTAATACCTCTACAACTGAGATGCCTCCAATGCTGAATCCGGGAGGCAAGCATTGCGAGTCTGTAGTAATACATTCAATCATTAATCTAAGTTTTCCATCGATAATCCCCAGATTTCCACGATAATCCCAGCTGACGAACTCGAGTGCTTTCCGGACTCGAAAATCATGACTTATTGAAGAGGTCGCGCATTCAACTCTAACTGCCCGCATGGTCAACTTCCTCATGCTTCAGTAGCCCCTAGAGGTTAAGAAAATGATTCATAATTGATTTTCATTAGAAGAATCAATTATTTTCTTTTCATTTTCTATAATTGCGAGAGCGACTTCAGGTGAATATCCTACTTTAGTTAAGTCGTCTAACTTTTCCGTGGTGCGATTCTCTCCCCACACAGGGGAACGATTTGCATACATTGCATCTACCTCTGCAGTGTCATCGGAAAAACCTCCTACTCTTGGTTTATTTCTTTGAATTAAAACTAAACCAGCAAGTAAGATCATAGTCATACCAAAGACTCCGGCTGTAACTACTGAACTAGAAGACATTAGTTGGAAAATACTCCTCTCAACGCTATCATCTTCAATTGAGTCCATACATCCATCTCTATCCAAGTCTGTTGACTTAGAAGACTGCCAATTAGTCAAGCCATTTGGGCAGTTGTCTTTTGAATCGGGTATTCCGTCACCATCATCATCAAAATCTTCTATGTCATCAATACAACCATCATTATCTAAATCTAATCCGCTTTCTATACTGTTGGGGCATAAATCAAATGTATCCAAAACACCATCATTATCGTCATCTGCATCTTCATTTTCATCGTGACAGCCGTCTCTATCCGCATCTTCTGCGATTGATGAAACCCAATCTAACGAAGGGTTGTCTTGGCAATTATCGTTGTCATTCATTATTCCATCATTGTCTATATCCTGGTCTTCAGAATTATCCAAACAACCGTCATTATCTAAATCTCCATCTGAACCGCCCTGAGTTGTATACATTGGGCTTCTAATACAATTATCATTTACGTCCAAATATCCATCATTATCGTCGTCGATATCTTCGAGAAGATCGTTACAACCGTCTGAATCCCAATCATTTAATGTCGTAGAAATCCATCCATTAAGTCCCATTGAACATTGGTCAAATTGATTCAAAATACCATCGTTATCTATATCATCATCTTCAGTCGAGTCATGACACCCATCTCCATCTTGATCTGTTGCTGGGCTTGAAATCCAAAGGACAAGGCCTTGCGGACAAGAATCGTCGCGATCGAGAATACCGTCATTATCATCGTCATTATCGTCAAATACATCATGACAACCGTCATTATCATGGTCGAAATATAAATCGTCCCACCAAGAATAACCTGAACTGCAAGCATCATCGCTATCCAGATAAGGGTCGTTATCATCATTATCGTCTTCATCGGCATCTCGGCAACCATCATCATCGTTATCGATTGCAAATTCTCCCCAATATTGGGCTCCATCAGGGCATAAATCATTACTATTTACTACACCATCGCCATCATTATCAATATCTTCTGCTATATCGTCACAACCATCTCCATCATTGTCTAAAATTAATCCAATTTGACCGAATGGACATAAATCATCTGAGTCTAAATAACCATCATTATCATCATCTGTGTCTTCTGAAGAATCTCTACATCCATCGCTATCATGATCATTAAGAGGAGTTGATGTCCAGTCTTCAGCGCCGAATTGACATAGGTCTTGTTCATCTGATATGCCATCAGAATCATCATCATTCCAGTCGCCATCATTCACAAGATTTATCTTAATTGATTTTATAATAGATGCTTCATCTTTAGTTGATGAAGTAATTGACAACGTCACCCAGAATTCTTGATCTTCATTCACTTGAAGTAAACTAGGCGCTCGAATGAACAGATCGAAATTATTCATTTGATTTTCTATTAATGTAGTCGTATGTTGATATGTACCTGCAAAGCCAGCATCAATAAACCAATCATTAGGAACATCTTGTACGTCGATAACCACTATATCAGATTCTCCAGGCAATTGAATTGCATTTATCTGATAATTTGTATTAAATGATTGAGATGGTACGAAAGTCAATTCAGAGGGGTCAGAACTTATTTCAACATCCCAGACATTTTCTGACCACATACAAACATCCCACTTGTCCTCGATTGAGCCTGAATCTAAACAATCATCAGTAGTCCAGATAATATCTCTATTGGGCCAATTAAAGTTCACTATCGGTTGAGATGAGGTTTCTGCATTGTTTCCAAATATGCCCATTAAATTGTCTGAGCTAGATGTTATTATTCGCGTATTAACCACCCCATAAGCATCGTTAAGAGTCTGCCCCGTTAGAAGTAGGCCATCATTATTCAACTGAGGTGAATTAATACGAGTCCATCTCAATTCAACTCTTTCCTCATCAGTGATTGGATCTTCCATTGATTCGAACCAAGTAATATGAATTGAGCCGTCATTATCAAAATCGACTCTTGGATTTGCACCATAAGTCATATCTGAACCAGGTACTGCAGAGTTTGTAACAACCGCTACTTGATTCAAATCTAAACCATCTGCCTCTCCATCAAGAACTCCTGCACGACTTAGGTCTAATTGCATGTAGTGGAGTTGGGATGGCGCACCTTTTCCAGGCATGGAATCTCTGCCATCAACCCATACTACGTGTACGTTACCAGAATCATCAACATTTACTTCGGGGTTTACCGACCAGCCGTGACCGCTTGTCAAACGAGTATCATTAACTAGGACGAAATGACCTATTGTACTCCAACCGAGATCATCTTGCCAAACATAATCTAAGCTTGGCCCTATGTCTTCTATGTACTCCCCGGTTTCCTCATCTACAGTAATTGCAGGCATGCCCACTGACCATCCGCTCCTTGGAGAATTGAGCATAGAATATGGATTCAAAACTGTCAAGAAGGTTTCTGTAGAGCCGCTGCCAGTAGTCAAAGAAACTATTTGATTAACCAAAGCATTGAGTTCTTCAGTATAGTTCGCAACAGGTACAATGACGTCATCTATCCAAGCAGCATCAAGACCAGAACTTACACTTCCATCTTTCACGTACTTCCACATCAAAGTATGTTGCCCTAGGGAAACTGGTGTTGTGAAATTGCCGTTCTGAGAGCCTGACCATTGAGCTAATTGAATCCCGTCGATATAAAACTGCAAGAAATCATAATTTGCCTCGGAAGAAATATTATATGAAAAACTTACAATTCCGTCGGCTAATATTCCAACAAACTCTAAACTCGAACTTTCCCCATTAGATATATCTCCCGATTGGGCAGAATATGTGCCTGAAATTGGAGTAGAAGGAGGATTAGTTTGTGAGATATAAGAGTAATCTGCAGATACAGACGAGCCCCCGTCGCCATATGTATCATTCAGATAAATTGTATAATTTCCTGTAGTAGTATAACTAGTCAATATTGCATCGTAATAGTTTGAAACATCACTAGAATTGTAAGATTCTACGGTTCCATTAGGAAGAATTACATCCATGCTGAATTCAGAAGCCCAGTTGTCAGTTGTTACTGTCAAATCAATAGAGGAAACATTAGGAGGATGATAATAAGTACAATTTAATGAGTGGAAATAAAAACCGCCAATATCGCAAAGATTCGTATTAGAATATACTAATCCATTATTTGCAGTTTCTATTGTCCAAGGGCTGTTTGATGTACTTGAAGCGGCCCAACCATTTGTTAGGCTACCACTTTCAAAATCGCCCTCGAAATTTGCCATATTGTTTGATGGATACAAGTACATTTCACCTTCTGCATCTTTAGTTCCCCAAGTGGAATCATCACAAGTTCGCTGGTGAGTTCCAATGGTTGTGCCTGGGCATTGTACTAGATCCATCATATGAGATCTTACCATTGAGTCAGAACCTCCCGCTGTATTTGTAGAAGGCCCATATGCAGAAGTTCCCGCAATGGCAATAGGAATTATACCCGCCTTAGTACAAGCATCGTGAGCTTCGACTATTGATTGATTATCATCTGATTCCTGTGATGGATCGCCACCAAATGGCCCCTCATCTGATACTGGAATTATCAATCTTGTAGCATTAGGATTCCATTGATGGTCATTTGGCGTTGCAGGATTTCCTGGAATACTACCCGAATTATCTCTCCAAGAAAGGCAAGCCCATGTTGATCCTGGCCCCCACATTTCACTATTATAACCCCAATCAGAAGGAATATTGTAACTCGAGCCATTATACATTACATCAGATAAAGCCCTTATCCCGCCTGATGTATCAGTAGAATTTTGCCCTAAAGATAAATCTCTAGGGCCATCTCCATAACCTCCTATTTCATAAGCGTCTTCGCAATTTTTCTGCCCGCTTGCAAAGCTCATTTGACCACTTATTGCATAAAGAGTCTCGAGAACTGTAATGCTAGCAGATTCTAACATGGGTTTGACTCCTTGGAAATACTCTCCACTACTCAGGTTACCTCCATAAAATACAGCGCACATATCTAACCACTCTGTTGTCATAGAGCCTGAAGAATCTATCAAGCCAACATATTCTATTAAGCTACCACGAGTATCTTCCCATACTACAATTACCGTGTTATTTACACCCATAGAAATTGCAGGGCTACCTTTGTAACCTATTGCAGGTGTAATGATTGTATTATTAATCATAGTAGATAATGAATTGGTACCTGAAGTATTGAATGCAAACATTGCATAATAAATCAATGAAGCACCGAAAAATGTACTTTGTGCGTCATATGTATCGACCCAAACTACATGAATTCCGTCAAAAGAGTCTATTGCAATATCTGGTTCGTTCCTCACACCCGTTCCTACAGCAATTGTATAAGTTGAAACAAGTGTCATAGACGCTATGTCTCCAGCGCTACCGTCTTGATCATCTAAAGAGGAGTCTAGAAGGGTGTATAATATCTCAGTATCGGTAATTGCCCAAACTATATGTGTTCGATAATTCGAATCTATGACCAAAGATGGGCTAGACATTGCTGTTGAAGAATTCTGTCCGACCGGAGTGCTTGCAATAAGAACCGTATCGACCCCACTAGTAGAGATTAGAGCATAGTATAATTGAGGATTTGTACCGTTTTCTATCCAAACTAAATGGACTCTTTGAGAATCATCCATAACTCCTGAAACCTCTATTGGATTAGAAGTATTTAGATTCGATAAAAGTGTAGAAGTTGATGTATCATCGAGAGTTCCGTTCGCAGTATGATATCTTTCTTCGTTATATTCTAAAATTGGCGAGTTATTTGGCATCATAGGGACTGCCACTGAAATAATCATTAATGTTATCAACGCAATTGAAACTCTGGATTTATGTTTATTTTCCAATGTTAATTTTCTTGATGACATATTGTTTTGTGTGCTGGCGGAACCTCGGACCATACTAACTTGAAGTAATACTCAGCACATAGAATGGGCACCGGACATGTCCGAATACCCACCAAATACACGCTTAAATCATATATTTCATATAAAATATGATTATTATTTCTTGGCACCTTGCAAAGCCTTTCGACGGATGTATTCTGAATAATTTCCGGGCCAAACCCAAAGACTTCCATCACCTGGAAGTTCCCATATTGTATCACAAATTTTGTCTAAAAACCATCTGTCGTGACTTACAGTAATAATTCCTCCGTCATATTCTTCTAGAGCGTATTCTAATGCTTCTTTCGCATCAGTGTCTAAATGATTTGTTGGTTCATCAAGAAGCAGCATATTATTGTCTTCAAGTAACAACTTTAGCATCGCTATTCTCGCTCTTTCACCACCACTTAATTTCTGTAATTTGGTATTAACCATATCACTTGTAAATTGAAACTGACCCAGCATGGCACGGATATCTTTGTAATCCATTCTAGGTTTTAATTCTTGAATTTGTTCAATCGGCGTCTTATCAAAGTTAAGAGAACGATGATCTTGATGAAAATAACCCACTTGAACGCCTGGCCTGACGTCAAGTTTACCTGAGTCTAACTTTAATTCTCCCATTATTACTCTTAGAATACTGGTTTTACCTGCACCATTTGGGCCGACTACCCCTATTTTTTGTCCACGGCGAACTCCTACGTCAAGGCCATGTAGTATTGGCCTTTTCATACCATCAAAATGTAAATGTGCTTTATGAAAATCAAGAACCTCTAAACTTGATTTCTCTGTTGCCTGTAAAGAGAAATTTAGCATTCTGCGTTGCCGAGGTTTAATCGATTTTAACCATTTTAATTCCCTTTCAGCCCTCATTATCATGAAATGTTTTTGAGAAATTGATTTGTCGAATTTATTGTTACTTTTCATCGACTGCATGGCACCCTTAAGTCTCTTCAATTCTTTTTGTGTTTTTACAATACGATCTTCTAATGTTTGAAGAAACAATTCTTTTTGTTTCAAAAATGAAGTGTAATTACCAGGATATCCTTTAGAATGCGCATCTTGAATCTCAACAATATTATTACAAACTCTATCAAGAAAATATCTATCGTGACTAACTACTAGTAAAGCACCCTGAAAATTCAATAGAAAATTTTCCAACCAATCAAGTGTCTGTAAATCAAGATGGTTTGTAGGCTCGTCTAAGAATAGTAAATCTATTTCTTTGAGGCCCACCAATTGTCTAGCCAAAGCAACCTTTGCCTTCTCACCTCCTGAAAGTGAAGACAATTTTGTTTCCATAGGGTGGTGTGCTAGATCTAACGCTTTCAGTATCTCTTGAGCATGTCCTGCGACATCTCCTCCACCTGAACGTGCCATGAGTGCTTGTAACTCTTGATATCTGTCCATTGTAGGCTGCCAGTCACCTTCATAGAACGAAGGAATGGCCATTTTAGCCTCTATTTCATTAATCTCATCTTCAAGCTCTTGGAATTGACGACCACGACGATTCAATTCTTGTTCCAAAGTGGCTCCTTCGTCTAAATCTCTAACTTGAGTTAGAAATGCTAAGCGTAAACCTGGTGCAAAAGTTATGTCGCCCATGTCTTGATCTTGATTTGAAATTGTTCGTAAAAGGGTCGTCTTACCTGCACCATTATGGCCGACTACACCTATCCTGTCTCCTTCATCAATTCGGAGGTTAACGCCTTCTAAAATTGTTAGAGGACCGAAGGTTCGATGGATTTCATCTAGCCTGACCAATTCACGCACCATGGCTTGGCGGAAAACCCCCTATTCAAGTGTCCATCGGTCGGACGAGCCTAATTTGATTTGATTAATTTTGATTTAATCTCAGATCAGAGAGGCGGGACTCGTCTAATCTTTCCCACTCAAAATCACCATCTTCCGATGGAGGACGGCCAAAATGACCGCCTGATGCAGTAATGCTGTAACGAGGATTTCTTAATTTGAGTTCGCGGACGATTGCAGAGGGTCTAAAATCGAATACTTTCCTGATTTTTTCTTCTATTTCTTTATCACCAACTATTCCTGTAGTAAAACTATTGACATGCAAACTTACAGGTTGGGATTCTCCTATGACATATGCGAGTTGGATTTCACATCTTGTTGCCAATCCCGCCGCAACAACATGTTTAGCTACCCATCGAGAATAATATGCAGCGGACCTATCTACTTTCGTTGGGTCCTTACCACTGAACGCACCCCCGCCGTGCCTACCCATTCCTCCATAAGTATCTACGACAATTTTTCGTCCTGTTATTCCTGCATCAGAATATGGCCCTCCTGGATCAGCGAATCTACCGGTGCCATTGACGACAAGTCTGTATCCATTTCTTAGCCAATGAGAAGGTATAGCATGTTCAACAACATGCTTACGTATTTCCTCAGTAACAAATTGATGTTCAAGTTCTTCACTTCCATCAAATTTTTCCTTTAGTTTAGAATCATGTTGTGCTGCTACTACTACTGTGTGAACGTGACTAGGGTTTCCTGAATTATCATATTCAACTGTGACTTGACTTTTCCCATCAGGCCTAATCCATGGAATTTCATTGGTCTGAACTATCATATCTAATCTACGGCATATTCTCTGTGCTAATGCCGCTGGAAGTGGGAAAAATCTTCCTCTTAATTCTTCCTCGGCTTCTGTTTCAGTACACGCATAACCAAACATCATCCCCTGGTCTCCTGCACCGACATCATCATCAGAATTACCATCGACGCCTTGAGAAATATTTGGAGATTGAGTAGTAATATGGACTTGAACTTCACATAGATCTGAATTAGTAGCATCCATACCTATTTCATGAGAATTATATCCTATATTTACAGCAGTTTCTCTCGCGATTTGCTCATATGAAGGAGGATTACCAGACAAACTAACTTCCCCTGCTAAAATTATTACAGCCTTATCTGACTTGCCCTTGACCATTGTTTCGACCGCTACTCTAGACTTCGGATCTATACGTAAACAAGCATCTACGATAGCATCGGATATGGCATCACAAACCTTGTCAGGGTGGCCCGCCGAAACCGATTCTGAAGTGAATAGCGTAGTCATAATTGACAAGGGGGGAGCCCCTCCTTCATAGAATTTCATAAACTCAGGGCAAGAATAGACATTATAGATAGTTGTAAAAAAGCATAATTTAGATTTAATTGTATAAACAAATAGAACAGAACATTGAGAAAGGGGTCGCTTTCGGATAAATATGGCTAGGAAGTCTAAAACTGAACCAGAACCCTATGGAGGAGTTCAACCAAAGAAAGTACCTGAAAAATCAATTGATGGGAAACCAACTATCTATACATATGCAACATGTCCCTTTTCATTAAAAGTAAAATCACTATTGAAATCGAGAGGTATTGATTTTTCAAATGTCGAAGTTGACCCTATGAAAAAAACGGAATTAAAATGGTCTGATTGGACAAAAGTTCCTGTATTCGTAGATGCTGATGGAACTCATGTTAATGATTCGAATGATATCCTACATTATATTGATGAAACAAATGGAGGGAAATTCCCCAGAAAAGGAGTTGATTCTAAACAAGATGAATGGATGGATTTTTCAAATGATATCTTAGGAAAAAGTATAGTTGCCGTAATTTACAAAAATTATCGTACATCATTACATGCCTTGGATTATGTTACTAAAGTTGATAAATTTGGCTTGAGAGATAGAATTGTCAATAAATGGCTTGGTGCAATAATAATGAGAATGGTCGGGAAAAGTAGAGCAAAAATGTTTGATGAACCTCCGAGAGAGAATTTGACGACTCAATTGAACTCAATGTCTGGAGCGATTGAAGAAGACTTCTTTGGAGGTGAATCGCCGAATGGGGCAGATTTTGCTAACTATGGAATATTAAGGTCGATGCAAGGGCTGAATGGATTCGATATAGTAGAGAATCACGATATAATTTGGCCTTGGTACGGTCGGATGCAATTATTATCTGATGTATGAACTCAATTAGATATCTGAATTTGAATAGGATGATCTTTGGTTAATCTAGAGATATTCGCTTTTCCCATCCACCCCGAAATCTTAGTATATTCTGAATTTTCTTCTACTCCTATAACCAATGCTTCACGATATACCCTAGATACCAATTCAATTAATTCAATTTCTCCTTCATTTTGGGGAGGTAGAATACTGATGTCTATTGGGGGGCCGTGTAGAATTGTCATTATTCCTGACCTTAATTCATCTATTCCTTGGCCCGTAGCAGAACTAACCGATAGAGATTCGAAAGGGCTGTAAAAGTGTACAATTTCTTCAGCTTCAATTATTTGCTCAGCAGAACATAAATCGATTTTAGTAAGTACAACCAAAGTATTTGGGTTATTTTTATCATTAATTCTTCCAAATAATTCTCGGCGCGATGTTGCTAATTTTCGACGTATTTCGTCGGAATCATCTGATGCATCGACAAGCAATAGTAGCATATCACAAGAAAGAGATTCCTGTAATGTCGCTGAAAATGAATCAAGTAACTCTGCGGGAACATTATCGATGAATCCAATTGTATCGACCATCAATATTCGTGGCTGATTTGCCATTCTTCCAACTGTTGTTTCCAAAGTGGAGAAGAGCTGGTTTTTTATCAGAACTGGTTTTCCTGAAAGGGCCGAAAATAAACTTGATTTACCCACATTAGTATAGCCCGCTAAACCTACTGTCAGCGCACCAGATTTAGCTCTCTGACGTCTTCTCTCAGATAGTGAATTATCCATTTTCTTTAATTTTCTTCTTAATTTGGCGATCTCATGGCCTACGGCAGTCATAACGTTACTCCAACCAGTCTGACCTCCTGCTCCAAATCCTAAACGTTCACCAGTATGTTCGCGATTAATTAATTCTCTAAGAACTGACCTATCGGCAAGTAATCTAGCAATACGGACCTGAATACGAGCTTCGACAGAAGATGCATGAATAGTAAATAACTCAAGTAAAAGCCGTACTCTATCCCAACTCTCAATAGATGTTAAGTCATTAATATTCACTAATTGACTTGATTTTAAATTATCATGGATTAAAAGTAAGTCTACATTTTTCCATGGATGGCCCTTACCCGCCATTTGGAGCTCTTCAGATATTTCACGTAATTTTCCAGTTCCAAGATAAGTTTTTGAATTTGGTTTACCTTTCTGAATTACCGTATCTACTATTGTGATGCCCATGGTTTGAGCTAATGAGGAAAGTTCGTTCATGTTATTCTCTCTAGAAAGTATAATCGCTTTACGACCAGAATGAATACTTTGAGACTGAGAATTATTGACTCCGCCCATACCTGCTAGCAAAGGCACATCAGGCACAGGATCACTGCTCACGTAAATCGGTACACAAGAGGAAACATATGTGTTAGGGTGTTCGGGTGTCTATGAGTAAAGTTTCCACGACTCTGGTTTGGTCAGGTTCTAAAAGCCGGGCTGAAGCATTATTAGCAGGGATTTCGGCTGATGACCCACATACATTTAATGCTGAAATTATAGAAGTTAACAATATATGGGAATTAAGAATTCTTGTGGTAGGGAAATCTCTTGGAAACGTCCGCTCTACTGTTGATGATCTATTAGCCTGTCTAGGCGCTATCGAATCTACTTTGAATGCAATCAACGAAGAATAATCAATATAAAAATATCAATTTCTAGTAATTATTGGATGAATTGGTGTTTCGGACGTTTGAAGAGAGGTGTTGGGCACGGGATACTGTGGCAGCACTACCCCATGACAGGTCGCGGTTGTTGGTAGAACAAGGTATTCCAACTGAACTCTTCGTTAATTCAATTGATCGCTGGATTGAAACAATGATTGCAGACGATAGGAGTGGTGAAGATATAGTACCCCGAATAGTCAATGCCAAAGTTATTGCAAAAGAAATCGGGGTTCTTTGTGGACATTTAGTAATTGATAGATTAATTCAAAATTATACAAATAATTGTTCTTTACAATGGGCTGTAGAAGAAGGCGGAAGGGTGGAGCCTAGAGATATTGTACTACTGATAAATGGAGATTCGTCTGAGATACTAAAAATTGAAAGAGTATTATTGAACATATTGGGAAAACTATCTGGAATTACTACTTCAACTTCGAAATGGGTATCGGCTTCGGAAAATATCGGTATCGCTTGCACGAGAAAAACTGAATGGGGACTTTTAGACAAATGGGCAGTCCATATTGGAGGAGGGTTGACTCATAGATTAGATAGAAAAGATGCTTTGATGCTGAAAGAAAATGACTTTGCTTCTGCTAAAAAAATTTATGAAAGTATAATTGAGACAATTGGACGTGTGATTTCTGAAATTGACTTGAGAGAAAATTCTAGTTTTATCATCGTAGAAGTGCAAGATGAAGAACAGGCAATTACAGCTGCTAAAATGTGGATGAAGTTACAAAATAGAAATGAAAATATACAACCTATTGTGTTACTTTTGGATAATATGGAGATTGCAGAAATAAATAGTACAATAATAAAATTAGAATCCTTAGATTTGAGAAAATGGTGCATATTAGAAGGTTCGGGAGGAATTTCTATTGACTCAATTTCTAAGTGGGATAAAAGTGGAGTTGATTTGATATCAACCTCTGCCGTAAATAGAGGTGCCCCTCCTGTTGATTTTTCTCTAATTATAGAGGAGGCTGAAAAGTAATGGGAAATATTCCTGATAGTCATCCGAGAAAGGCTTCACTCCTTTCTAGACAACGAATTGTCGACGCAACAAAAGATGGTTTTCTGGCAGATTCTGCTATGATTGCACACGGCAGAGGAGAGGCTTTTGACTACTTACTAGGAGAGAAAACAAGTGATTCTGCTAAATTAGCGATTAAAGAAGTAGCGGCGAGATTAATTGCAGCGAAAAAACCTGTAATCTCTGTGAATGGAAATACAGTAGTATTGGCGGGAAAAAACATTATTCGAGTGGCGGCAGTACTAAATTGTCCAATAGAAGTAAATATTTACTACAGAACTGAAGATAGAATGGAGAAGTTAAATTCTTTTTTAGAAAAACAAAAAGAATTATTGTCTCAAGAAAATAGCCCCGAAGGATGGAAGGGAGATTGGAGTTCAGCAGTTATGTCTGTCAAAATTCTTGGTAAAGTTGGCGACGGGAGAATTGAAGGGCTTGATGGCCCGAGATCTGTTTGCTCTGCTGAAGGGATTGAACGAGCAGATGTAATCTTAGTTCCTCTCGAAGACGGAGATAGATGTGAGGCTCTAGTTAATTTGGGAAAACAAGTGTTAGTTGTTGACTTAAATCCGCTCTCAAGAACTGCCAAAATGGCGACTGTTACTATCGTTGATGAAATATCAAGAGCGGCTGAATTACTACTTGAATATACAATTAAGAATGATCAAATGCCTACAAAATGGAATAATAATGGCATTCTAAATGAGGCTTTAGAAATTATTGCAACGAATAGTAGAACAATCTAGAAATTATCTTTTAATAATTTCTCGCAACGATTTGCAATGGCCGTTCCAACATCACTAGTAGATGCAGTGCCACCAAGATCGTATGTCACACATCCGCCCTCAGCGAAGTGCTCTTCCATTGCTTGCATCAAAATATCCGCGCATTTGTCTAAATCGGAATCATTCTTACGAAACCCGAGAGCCTCGAACATCAATTGTAATGATGAAAGTGTGGCCATAGGATTGACTGTATTTTTCCCTGCATGCTTTGGTGATGACCCGTGAACAGGTTCGAACAACATGTGTTTTGGACCTAAATTAGCACTTCCTGCCATGCCCATTCCGCCCTGCAAAACAGATGCTAGGTCGGTTGCTATATCTCCAAACATATTTGGCAAAACTACTACATCTAGGGTTTCAGGATCTCGCATCAGCCACATGGTGAATGCATCTATATATGCATGATTAATTTCAACATTAGGGTGTTCATTTTCTGCTATTTCATTGAATATTTGGCGGAATAATTGACAACCTCTAGTGACATTTGATTTATCGACACAAGTGACTTTCTGTGCTTTACCAAGTTTATTTTGCCGATGTTCCGCTAAATCAAAAGCAAATTTTATCACACGTTCACTTCCTTTTCGAGATATAGGTCGCGCATCCCAAGCAACTTCTCCCTCAAGACCAGGGAATTTCTCAATTACCATTGGTTCGTCTTTCTCTCCAATGGCTTTTTGCGACATGCGTCTTAACAACGAATGGTATAGCCCTTCTGTATTTTCACGTATCATTACCATATCAACTAAATCTGAATTCCAAATATCCTTGTGTACGCCATGAACTTTATGTTTTATCCCTTGGAATAATTTAACCGGGCGTACATTCGCATAAAGATTCAATCCTGATCGGAGCCCTAGAATTACTTGGCCGCCAGCGAGATCGCCATTTGGAAGACGTGCGCCCGGCCAACCTATTGCTCCGAGAAGAATTGCATCTGAATTATCTCTACAATGTTCGAATGACCCTTCTGGCCACTCTTTTCCTGTTTCGAGATAATATTCCCCGCCACAGGGAATTTCAGTGATTTCAAAGGAAATTGGGCTATTTTTCTCGAATACTGATAAAACGCGCATAGCCTCTGCGATCACTTCTTTGCCAGTTCCATCTCCTGGAAGCACGGTCACTCGGTACTCGGCCATGAGTCGGGCAAATGCTTTTACTTCATCAATCCAACTATTGGACAATTGACAATTATCAACACGATACTTGATAGACGTTCACCATAAACCAACTTACCATGGGTAGTACTTCGGATGACGGAGAGGGGAGTCCGCGCATAGATGTAAGAACGCTTCCTGAGTCTGTAGCTAGACTCTGGGAAACTATGCTGAGACTCGACCCTTCATGGAATATTTCAACGTGGTTGGATGAAAGAGCTAATGAAGAGTTACAAATGGTTGAGGGGCAGCTTGGAAGGGAGAAATTACGTTTAGAACAGCGTCTGCATCGGCTAGAAACATTAGCAAAGCGCCTCAAAAGACAAAGAGAAATTGCAGAGGGGGTTGTTTGGACCGACCCGCATCAAAAGAATCTCTTCGATGTTTATGACACTGAGAAAAAGAATAAAAATTCTTCGGATTCAGAAGATAGATTTGATTTCCCGGCAGTTGACTACACAAATTTAGAACTCGGAGACGACCCGCTTTTAGCAATAGTTGCTGAACATATAATGCATATTTTAGAATCATTAGCAGTAAGGGGAGAAATTTCTATACATTTTAACTCCTTATTACAAGAATTGGGAGCAATCGGAATCAAAGAAGAAGAAGTTGATGAAGCGATTACTTGGTTATTACAAAGAGAGATGATAATAGAGTTGGAACAAGATTACTTTTCTTTAGACATATAAAACCGTGGGGAAAGAGAACCGATTTTAGCCGACTCATTCATAGAGGAGACCCTTGTCGCCTCCCCTGTATTTCTATGGTTAGTGATGCATCCGGTTGGTACGCTAGGCTTGACAGAGAGTGTTCCGATAGGATTGAACAACTTGAAACATGGTTAGATTCGTGGGAGGAAGCAACTCGTCACGGAATTCCTATTGCTGCCACATTACCAAATCATTGGCCGACTTTACCGGCAGGATTACTTTCTGACCCGGGGGCGGTTCTAGATCATCTTCTAGCGCGAAATGAAGCTGAAAGCGATGGTCGCTCTCCAAGGGGCGCATATGCCACACCTGCGAAATTTGCAGAAGCTATTCTTTCTGATGAATTAAAGAATACTCGTGAAGAAGTTTCTAAAGAGCCTTCGGCAACTCTATCATTATCTGCTTTACCTCCTGGATTTAGGGCTTATGCACAAAAGTTCAACCAAGATGTTACAGAAGATCAGAGTGAAAAATCTGAAAATAACTCAGATAATTTACAAACACGCACTGGGATATCAATACCTTTCGCCGATCCTTCTGTAGGTGCAGGAGTTTTTGCTGCTAGATTAATTAGAATTCATTCCGAGAGAAGCGAGAAATTTACTGATGAAGAAAGAAAGAAAGATACATTGTTTTTACTTAATGGTTTACAAATGTTGGATAATTCTGAAATTGCAATTAAGTGTGCTCGTAGAAGAATTCTGATTGCATTATCTCGTTGTGACCTAGTTGACTTAGATGGCAAAGGAGACGCTGGAAAAATTGGCAGAAAGGCAGCTGAAAAGATTCTGACTCAAACGGTTCGGTGTGGTGATGCATTAAGAGGAGAGTGGCCATGGGAAGATAAACCCGGATTACTTGTTTGCAGACCGCCTTGGCTGAGGATAAAAGATCGATTTAGAGGGCATCCCGACGGTAGTGGTTTGAGAAAGGAGTTATCTCGGCAATTAAGAAACACTACAAACAAAGATGGCAGTAGGAGATTCTCAACCCTAAGAGGAAATGTCAATCTATATCGATTATTCTTAGAAAGAGGGATTCAACTTGTTAGAAAGGATGGTCGTGTGAGAATGATTGTTCCTGATTCTCTATTACGCGAAAAAAGTAGTATTCCTCTCAGGAAACTAATGGTTGAAAGCAATAGCTGGTCCTCTTCGTGGTCATTCCCTGAAAATCAAAGAATCTTCCCTGGTGTATCTCAAGGAGTTTTGGTTATCGGAATAAGTAAAGGTGGCGAAACACAAAAAATGACTAGTTTCGGGCCTCTACAAACTAACGAAGTTACTCCTCAAAATGGACTTGCTAACAATGTTCCGACCTTCGATATGGAACGCGAATCATGGAAAGGCTGGACTGATGGGAATTGGGCTGTTCCTCGTATGCCTCGCGATACTTACGATAGGAGAAGAGTTGTTAGGGCAATTACAGAATTAGCTGAGCAGCCAAGATTATCTGAAGAAAATAATTGGCTAAATCCTACTGGAAAACCAATAAGAGTAAGAGTTGGGGAAATTGACCAAACTAATTGGTCTGACGATATAATAAATTGGAAATCAGGGTCAAGAGGGACTCCTTTCATTAGAGGGACTCATTTCTCAACAAATGGCGAAGATATTAGCATAGTGCACCCAGCATATGTTAGTGGGATTAAAGATGATTCTGTTCAAAGAACTCAAGCTAAATGGGTAGGGCCAATACGCCCCAAAGGACAGCCAAGACTTGCATGTCAAGCAATTGTTAATGCTCAATTAGAGAGAAGATTGAGATGGGCAGTAGTTCCTTCCGACTGTGTACTAGGTAATTCTGTTAATTTCCTAGAATTACCCGCTGAAGTTCTAGAACGAATATCAGAAGAACACGGGTCTGTTGATAAAGGATTAAATTGGTTATCTGTGCATCTAAATTCAGAAACTCTAGATCTTTGGTCACGCGCATGGGCTGCCAATAATAACGTAAATAATTATGAAATAGAGAATCTACCTTTCCCTAAACCGAACAATATACGTTCAATGACGGCGTAATAACATAATTCGGAAACATTGTTTGCGGTTTCCGGTAATTATTTTCCATTCTTCGGTTTTTTTGACTGTAAATGCCCAAACCCATTAATACGTACGCTTGACCTCGGTGAAACCGTATTGCGTCCGAAAGCATACAAGTGAAGGCATAATTATGGGCATATATCCGAAAATTGGTATCACTGGTCTCCCGAGATCAGGGAAGTCTGCTGTTTTACAGAAAGTAATACAAATGGTACAGGAAGAAAGAAAGAATAATTCTAGAAAAATGTATAAAGATATCATCGGAGGTGTTCAAACAGAAGCTATCGTAGAAAACGGTGAACGTGTAGGCTATGCCTGTGTAAATGTTAGGACGGGTGAAAAAGGAGTAATTGCACATCGCAACATAGACTCCAGGAATAGAATCTTGGGGTACGGAATAGACCCTACCGAACTAGATAGAGTCGCTGTCCCTGCAATACTTGAAGCATTAGATGAATGTGAAGTATTAGTTATTGATGAAGTAGGTAAATTTTCTGTAGAAAGTGAAGCTTTTGTTGCTGCTGTTCGTGCGGCTTTAGAACATGATAAGCCAACTTTAATGACCTTGCATAAAAAAAGTCGCCATCCACTTTTACAAGATATACGAAGAAGAGATGATGGTAGAGTTCTCGAAGTCACACCAGTTAATCGAGCTTTATTGCCATATAAAATTCATAAACTGTTGGAGTGAAAAATTTTAATGAATCAGCCAACATATTTCTTTGAATGGTGATTTATTTGGATTCGCCTGCAAACCGAATTCAAAGAGTTCTGATTGGGGTTACGTCGGCCTTTGTTTTAATGACAGCTTTGGCTATCTCTGAAGGATTAATTCAAATTCTTGATTGTGGAAAAAATATTTGCATAGACAGGAATGATTACGCTTTAATATTCCCTTTTATTTCTTTAATTGGTATTATTTTGCTCTCTGTAATGCATTTCTCTAGAGACAAGGAACATGAAGGCGCGTTCTTAGATAGATGGATTAGTAGGGAAAAGGAAGACGATATGAGATCTCGATTGAAGCAAGAACAATTAGAAGCAAGCGGGGATAGTATGGGCTCAGGTTGGTCGAAAATGGAAAAAGAACATCTAGAAATTACTCTAGATGAAGAAGAATAGCGAAGCGAAAACTTGACTCTCTGATTCTCATCGTAGAGGCTGGAGATTACCATGACCGAAGTGCCCGAGGGACTGATTTATACAAAAGAACACGAATGGATTCGATTAGAAGGGAATGAAATAACTGTTGGAATAACTGATTACGCACAGAATGCATTGACTGATGTCGTCTGGGTTGAACTACCAGAGGTTGGAGTAAACGTAAGTTCGATGGAATCATTTGCAAGTGTGGAATCTGTAAAATCTGTTAGTGAAATATACGCACCTATTTCTGGAGAAGTTATTGAGGTAAATGAAGAACTAGAAGATGCTCCGGAGACTGTTAATACAGACCCATATGGAGAAGGCTGGATTTGTAAGATGACTGTTGGAGATATGGGAGAGCTAGACGCTTTGCTCGATGCTGCTTCATACAAGTCTCTGGTCGAGGAATAAGTAATGACTTCTTCAGAAAAGATCTCTATTTATGTTGATGGATCTTGTGAAGAAAATAAAAATGTCACTTCTCAAACACCTGCGGGTTGGGGGTTTTGTGTAGTTATCGGAGACACCGGACTAGGGAAAGGACAAGGTGAAATAATAATTGAAAAGAGTGGTAAAGTTATTACTGAAAATAATTCAAAAGAATTTATCGGAGCAGAGGTCGGTTCGAATAATACGGCTGAATTGTGTGCACTCGCTCATGCATTAAAGTGGTTAATAATCGAAGGTAGCGATACAAATGCAGTCATCAGAGGAGATTCACAATATGCATTAAATATTGGCTCTGGGATTTGGAAAGCTAAGGCGAATAAAGAATTGGCGTTACATGTTCAAAAACTCTGGATAGAAGTTTCATCTTTCCGTAATTTAACTCATGATCATGTTAGAGCACATAGGGGGCATCGGTGGAATGAAAGAGCTGATCATTTAGCATTCCGTGCAATGCAAGGACGAGAACCGTTGCCAGTACAATTCTGGAAACCGGGGCAGAGATAGTCAATTATCAGATAAAACGCTAACACTCAATAGCACATATAAGGATTGAATCATCATTAACAATCCAATCAATGAAAGAATCAAAGATGTTGGTTCGGGAAAAAATAATCGGTCTATTCCGAGAACATATGCCAATAGTACAAATATGAAGGATACAAACAGTTCTTTTTGTGCTGCGGATTTAGGATTCTGCCAAAGGTCTAACCAAGGCACTAAACCGCGTCTTTTGAAGATAAATCTGTACCAAGAAACATAAATCAGAGTTAGGCCAACTAGGCCGGAAACACCTAAGGTAAATGAGTGAGATTCCCAAGGGCCTTGAAATGAAATCTTAAGGAATATCGTATTGAGAATTAGTATGGATCCAAGAGAAAAATATGTCCGCCAATCAGGCCCCTCCCCCTCGCTCACGACTAGACCTAACATAAGTTAGATTTGAAGGCGCCGACAAAAGATAGTTTATTGAATTATGAGATGTACACAGAATATATGCAACATCGATTAGTATGGCTAGATTCAATGGATGAAAACCATCTTGATTTAAGATTTAGAGTATTGAGAGTTGGTATGCCAAGAGGAAGTGAACATTATCCAGATGTTGATGACGATATTCGTACTAAGTTTCTTTGTGCATTTGTAGGCCAAAAAATGGTAGGTTGCTCTACATTACAAGTTGATGCAAGAAAAGGGTGTAAATATAGAATAAGGGGTATGGCTGTCGATTCTTCTTTCAGAAACCTAGGAATTGGATCTGATATTGTTAAATCCTTACAAGATGAAGCCAAAAAAGAAAATACCGGGATTTGGTGTAATGCTAGAATACGCGCAGTACCAATGTATTCGAGGTGTGGGTTTAAGATCGTGTCCGATATTTTTGAAATAGAAAATATAGGGCCTCATTATGACATGGAATGGAGTTCTGAATAAGAGCTACGCTAGGAATAATAATTTGGAGCACAGGCCGGGATTTGCACCCAGGTCCGCGGATTTGCAGTCCGCTGCATAGCTACTCTGCCACCCATGCTGTGGCCTTGCGTAACAGACCTTATGTTTGAAGATTCTTCGTTAAAGACTACCATTTACAACGAGTGCCCGCACAGCATATCTTGATGGGGGGGCTGCACACCCTAGGCTCGTGCCCGATGTTTCATCCCGCTACGATGGCCTAGGTGTTGGCTTTGCACCGTACTTACAACCACCCGGTCCAGAGGTAATTCGATGGACTGTTGGGGAGCCGGGCTTTGATACTCCGAGAGAGATAATTGATTCTGCCATAAAGGGCCTAGATGCAGGGAATACAAAATATACTAGAGGTGCTGGTTCAATGGATTTGTGCCAAGCTGTCGCAGATTATTTATTAGATAAACATCAGATTGAAACGGTAGCCGAAAATGTTGTAATTACTCCTGGCGCCAAACAAGCGCTGCTATATTCTTTCATGATTACTACAATGCCAGGGGAGGAAGTGATTTTGTTAGCACCATCATGGGCTTCTTACGAACCTATGTTAGAACTCATTGGAGCGGTTCCAGTACATGTTCCTGTCAGAAAAGATAATTTTCATCCAGATTTAGATGCTATAAAATCCGCTATTACTGACAAAACAAAGATGATTTTACTTAATTCTCCGAATAATCCCACTGGGGCTGTATTTACACCCGATGAAGTCACAGAGATTGTAAAAATCGCAGTGGAACACGATTTGTGGATTGTTTCAGATGAGATATATGCTCGTCTAAATTGGACAGATTATCCTCATGTTTCTCCTGCAATCTGCCCCGGAGGAAAAGAAAGAACATTAATTGTTAACGGATGGTCGAAATCATGGGCTATGACTGGGATGCGTCTAGGCTTCCTTACCGGTCCTGAAAATGCAATGAAGGCTGCTATTAAATCTCAGGCTAATTCGGCATCTCACGTTCCAACCTTTATGATGGAGGCGGCTAAAGTAGCACTTTCTTGTGATAATGATGTTGAAAGGTTCAACTCAGAATATTTGAATAGAAGAGAACTTATGAGAAATGGCTTATCTGAAATTCCAGGATTAAGAGTCGGAAAATTGGAAGGTGCATTCTACGCATTCGTAGATATCACTGGCACTGGGATGACGGATATTGAATTCGCCGATGGGGCTTTGAAAGCTGGAGTACAATTAATTCCTGCTTCATTGATTACTGGCGGAGAGGGATTTGTTAGAGTTTCGTACGCTGCTGACGAAGAAGTGATAATAGAAGGTTTGAGAAGATTGAGAAAATGGTTACTTTAGAAAGGAGGGAAATCAAAATGTCTCATGGAAAACAAATTTGTGTTGACTATGTCAAATGTGATTTTAATGAAGTTCGAGATGGGAGATGGATGCTAGAATTAATGCGTCATGCAGTTAAAAATGCCAAGGTTAGAGAAGTCCATTCACACGTTGAAGAATTTGATGGTTCGGAAAGCCCTCCTGGTTTTGCTGCAGTAGTTTTACTAGACGAAAGTCATGTAAGTGCTCACTGCTACTATGGAAATGGCTTATTAGCGATTGATGCATTTACTTGTGGGGCGGGAGATCCTAATGCAATTATAGATACAATTCATGAAAAACTTATTTCTGAGATGGAAAACATTGAAGAAATAAGTAGGAAGGAAATTAAAAGATTTAAACAATGAGGGTTTATGATGGAAATTAAAGATTTCATTGGGTATCATTACAAACATTTCAATGCCGGTGTACTTGCAACTTGTTGTGAATCTTTACGAGATTTTTTAAAAAATGACGGCAGAATGATGATTACTTTGGCTGGCGCTATGTCCACTGCTGAAATCGGACGGTCGTTGGCTCCAGCCATCAGATCACAGAAAATTCATGCGATATGTTGCACAGGAGCTAATCTTGAAGAAGATCTATTTAATTTAGTCGCTAAATCTTCTTATGAAAAAATAAAAGATTGGAGGAGTTGGACTGCTGAAGACGATAAAGATTTACAAAAAAGAGGTTTTAATCGAGTCACTGATGTTGCAATACCGGAACAGGAAGCAATCAGGCATATAGAAAAGCCATTAATTAAACTCTGGAAAGATGCAGATGCAGCGGGAGACAGAAGATTTCCTCATGAATATCTATATGATTTGTTATTGCATGGTAATTTGGAATACGATGCAGATCCAAAAAATTCTTGGCTTCTAGCCGCAGCAGATGCAAATCTACCTATTTTTGTACCAGGTTGGGAAGATTCGACACTAGGGAATATTCTAACAGCTAGAGTAATTGATTGTACTATATCTTCACCAGATATTGTATTGGGAGGCTTGCATGCTATGCAAGCACTATCTGATTGGTATAGGGAAGATAATTCACCTACTGGATTACTACAAGTCGGAGGAGGCATTGCTGGTGACTTCGCGATTTGTGTTGTTCCGATGCTACGGCAAGATGTTGCAATAGATGTAGACTTATGGTCTTGGTTCGCTCAAATATCGGAATCTAGTCCATCTTATGGCGGTTACTCGGGAGCCCCTCCAAATGAAAAAATAAGTTGGGAAAAATTAGATGTTGATACACCTAAATTTGTAATAGAATCCGATGCAACTATTGTCTTACCTTTGATTCTTGCGTCCTTAGAATAAACGGCTATATTGAGAGCAAGTCTCACTAATTCTCAGCAATTGGTTATACTTAGCGGTTCGATCGCTCCTTGCAGGGGCCCCTGTCTTAATTTGCCCTGAATTAGTACCTACTGATATATCTGCAATTATATCATCTGAAGTTTCCCCTGATCTATGAGAAATAATAATACCGAAATTAGCCTCACGGGCCATTTCGATAACCTGTAGCGTCTCAGTAACTGTCCCTATTTGATTCAACTTAATGAGTATAGAATTAGATGCACTATTATCAATTCCTCTTTGTAAACGCGAGGGATTGGTTACATACAAGTCGTCTCCAACAATTTGAACCCTATGTCCTTCCCTCTTAGTGAATTCAATCCAAGAATTCCAGTCATCTTCTCCGAAGGGGTCCTCCAAGGATACAATTGGATAATTATCCAACCAAGAAGAGTATAGTTTACCTAACTCTTCTCCGTTTATGGCCCTATTATCAATATGATAATTCTGGCCATCATAGAATTCTTGCGCGGCTACATCTAATGCTATTGAGACTTGATTACCGGGGGAATAACCTGCTTTTTCGATAGCTCCTACAAGATATCTAAGCCCTTCCTCGTTCCGAGGTAAATTAGGGGCAAAGCCCCCCTCATCCCCTACACCACCAAGCAATCCTTCTTCTTTCAGTACTGCCTTTAATGAATGATATATCTCAGTGCCTGCTCGGAGAGATTCTGAAAAATTATCAAATCCGTGTGGCACCACCATAAATTCTTGTACATCTACATTTGAAGCCGCATGAGCCCCTCCATTCAGGATGTTCATTAACGGAACTGGTAAACTATTTTCTTCGTTTTTTGAGATATATGACCAAAGAGGAGATTTTGTTCGTGCCGCGGCGGCTCGAATTACTGCCATAGAAACTCCCAAAATTGCATTAGCGCCTAAATTTGCTTTATTCGCTGTCCCATCTAGCGTCAACATAGATGCGTCAACTTCTTCTTGATTTGAAACCTCTAATCCTACCAGTAGATCTTTGATTTTTGTATTAACATTAACAACTGCTTGATTTACTCCTTTACCCATCCAATTATCTAGATTATCTCGCAATTCAACAGCCTCGTGACTTCCCGTACTTGCGCCCGAAGGAACTGCTGCACGGCCAGATAAAATACCATCAACATAACAATCAACTTCAACTGTCGGATTTCCTCTTGAATCGATTATAGTGCGGGCTTTAAGATCTGTAATTATACCGCTCATTGATATGCCCAACGGTACTGATGCTCTGAATGTTGCGATTGCTGAATTATGAATTCAACCAACTCAACCAACGAGAAACTTTGTTCTGAATACCAGGAATTTCCATTTCTGAACGGCATATCTCCTCCCAACAAAGTTGTTCTTCTGATGGCGAAATTGAAAATAATTCGGCTTTGAAGATAACGCCATCTATCTCAATTGGCATATTCCTCTTATCATCAATGAAACAATGCAATAGATGTTTAGGATAATGATGCATTCTTCCCGAATTAGGGCAACATAATAATACACTCTTTTCTAAAAAAAGTAAAGATGATCCGGTGGCTTCGTCAATATCGTGACTTATCAATTTACAATTTACAAGTAAAGCGGCGACATCTACATTATACCACTGAGACTTAGAGAATGATAAATTAAGATTTGAAACATCATCAAGATACTCTTGAACCCGGAGATGGCCTATCGCCTCATCCCCGGTCATGTATACTCAAATGTTAGCGCCCCATTTCAATGCAACTTAATATAATAGTTAAAAATAGTATTGGATTACTTACCTGAATACGGAAAAAATGAGATGATGCAACACGTTCAAAATACGAAAAGAATCAAAAAGGGTTCAGTTTGCGGAATGAACATGGTAGATGTAGATTCCTTAGATAGAGCGATTCTAGCGTTCCTTAGAGATTCCGGTAGAGCGCCTTTTGTAGACATTGCAAAAAATGTTAATGTTACCGAACGAACAGTAAGAACTAGAATGAAAAAGATGGAGGATAATGGAGTTATTCGAGGATATACAATCAGAGAAGCAGGCATTGGATTAACTGCTTTAATACGACTTAAAGTTGGATCTGGGGTTGAAATAGGAAGTTTGGCGGGAGAATATTCTGGATGGTCTGGGGTTGAATGTATATACGAAATAAGTGGAGATGCAGATTTGGTCGCTATAGTCCATGTGGATGACACTGTATCGCTAAGAAATTTACTAGACCGTATGTGGCTGGCGGCGCCTGGTGAAATTACATCTACACAAACAGAATTAGTATTGGAACAATATTAGTTACTTTGTCATTCGGTAACAGAAATACTTTAATTTTTGATTTTTAAATGCCTCATAAACAGGCGTTCCCTCGATTCCCGCAAATGTTTCAAAGCTACGGCGGATTGTTTTGGGAACTAACTCATTTATCCGTTCTTTCTTTGCTTCATTAATTGAGTCGAGAGCGGTTAATACTTCTTTGGTTATCTCTCGCTTAGAGACTATTTTGAAGCCGCTATCTAAAAACAATTGATTTGTTAATTTCATAGTCTTATCATCACGAAAATCAGTCCAACAGAAATTTCCTCCAGGCTTTAGTATCCGGAACGCCTCATTTATGAATTTTGACATATTTCCGTAACAATGTGAAGATTCGACGTTGTAAACAATATCAAAACTAGAATCTGGAAATGGTAAATCTTCTGCGTTACCTTCAATGAAATTCAGATTTTCTTGTTTGTCATACCATTTTTTAGATAGTGAAACTGCTTCTCCGGAAAAATCTACTCCGGTTAACGATGAGGGGTTCATTGTTCGGGCTACCCAACTAGCACCACCGCCTCTCCCTGACCCAACTTCAAGAACTTCTTTATTATGAAATTCAATATTTCTAATGTTCATCTCATATAATTGTATAAAAAGGCGATATGGTTCATCATAAAATTCTAAAGAAGGAGGGGTAGAATCGATATATCCATAATTCATAAATCTGAAATCTTTCTTATCATGAGACTTTGATAATTTCTGATACCACCATTTCCATAATTTATTTTGTATAGATGAAGGGGATAATTTCAACAGAGTTGCAAAAATTTTGGCGGGTATCCCCATTTTCATTTTTACACCTAAATTTTCCATTTAACAGAGCAGCCAATACTTTCAGTTCTATCTTGTACAATAGGTTTGCCAGCGAGAAGTAGGTTGATTGCATCGGAAAGTTCGGACGTAGTTGCATGTGAAGGATCTCTGGGTGAATCGTCAAGACGGCCTCTGTAAACTACAATTCCTGATGAATCAATAAGATAAAACTCAGGGGTGCGCTCAGCACCATAAATTGTAGCAATTGATTGGTCAGCATCATGTAAGTAAGCGTAAGACATTCCTTTAGATGCTCTTTTCACCATATTTGTCCAAGAATCTGATTCATATTTGATTGGATCGTTAGAATTAATTCCTATGAAGCCTATATCACTATTTCTAGCCTTTTCGGCCATCTTTTCTATCCTAGATTCTGACCCCACGACATAAGGACAGTGGTTGCAAGTGAATAAGATAATTGCTCCATTAGCGCCCATTGCCTCTGATAAAGATATATTTTCCATACCTAACTTCTGATTAGCGTTGGGTAATTCAAATGAAGGCGCTTTTTGCTTTGGTTCAATTCCACTGGAAGCAGACATATCCGTTGCTAAGGCAATTCAGTGTTCAATCCTTTGGATGTGGCCTTACCTTGAGGATTTTTTGGCGGTCAGAAGATTCCTGTAATCTTCTTCTTGCTAATCTGTGTTCAGGATCAATGTCAAGCACTTTTCTCCATGCAGTAACTGCAGCAGTAGCGTCTTCACCTTCATGCAAAATTGCAGCAATTCTCAAACGTGCGTCTATGTGTTTGGTATCATGCTTTGCCGCTGCCTCAAAGTCAGATTTGGCTTCTTCAACTCTTCCAAAGTCAAGATAAAGTAAACCTCGTTGATACCATGCATCTGAATGTTTGGGGTCATATCTTATCGCATCATTTAGTGGCTTCTCTGCTTGCTCTGCTTTATCCATAGCTATCATACAAGTACCTAAATGAACTAATGCCATAATATGTTCTGGTCGGTTCGAGAGGAGTTTTCTTAGTTCAATTTCAGCTGCTTCCCAATCTCCAAGATTCATGAGAATCTCGGAACGTCTTTGTCTAGCTAAATTCAATTCGGGAGCGTGTTCTACAAGATAATCTGCATCATCAAGAGCTGTCGCTAAATCATTCGATAATAGTGCTGCTGAGCACCTATTTAATCTTGCACGGATATGATTTTCTTGAATTAAAAGAACTTTAGAGAAAAAGGTTTGAGCTTCAATAAATCTTCCTTGTCGGGCGGCAATTATTCCTCTTATGAAAGGTATTGAAGAATGACTTTGAAGATTTGTCGATGCCTCTGAAACTAGAGCATTTGCTTGGTCCAATTTACCAGTTTCTAAACATAAATGGGCCTCTTCCAGAGATATTGAAGGATGATCAGGTATCAGCCTTCTAGCCCTTACTAAAGCAACCTCTGCCTCCTTCAAAGACCCTTGATATCTCAAAGCTCGAGAACGCCCTAACCATGCAAGACCTGATTCTCTATCTTTTTCTATCGCTGAATCAAAAGAAATGGTTGCATCTAATAGAATAATATGATCATGATCTCCAGTTCTATCTCTATACTCGTCCGCGGCTAATAGGTGTAGCCTTCCTTCCATAACATGCAACGAAGCGCTCTCCCAAGCCTCTGCTGGAGCTTCATGAAGCACTTTGGTTGCCCAGTCAATTGCTCCTGCACGGAATAAAACTAAACTCAATCGTCCCCGTGCTTCCGCATCGGATGGAGTTTTTTCTAACCATTCTTCTAATACTGCTCTAGCAGAGTCTAATTTTCCATCATTCTCAAGTATTTCACTTTCTAGTAAAACTGTATATTCTCCCAAGGCAGACGCTCGACGAACTGCTTGAAGGGCTTCCTTTGTTCTGTCATCGCCTGCAGCAAGTAACTTTGCTTTCAATAACCATGCTTCAGAACTTGTTGGATCTAGGTATAGGGCTTTTTCAATTGATTCAAGTGCCGTGCCTATTTCTCCTAAAAGAAATAATTTTGCTGATTTAGCGGCCCAACCCTCAGATGTCGAAGGCTCTTTCAGATGGGGATTTATGGCACTTTGTACATCACTTGCACGCCCTGAAATATTATTCAGACCCATTTGATCTGTGGATATTTCAAAATCCTCTCCTAAAGCTTCCAATCTTCTTACATTACGATTCAATCTTACATCCTCACTTCCGGACAATAAGATTGCTTGTTCTTTCAATACTTCAATGTCATCTGGATCTATAGCTAAAAGTCGCTCTAAAGTTCGATCTAATGTATCCAAATCTCCTTCATCTCTCTGAATTGATGCTAATGAATAGAGTACAGAAGATCCTTCGGGGGAAAGCACATGCGCCCTACGATAGAAATCTGCCGCTCTAGAAAACTTGCCTGCTTCATGAAACAATTCACCAAGACATCTCTGTTCTTCTCCGTTCAATTCTAAATCTTCTGATTTCATCTCTGCTTCTGTAAGGATTGCATCTAATCGGAGTACAAGTGGAATAATGCCTGGAAGAATATTTTCTCGACCTTTGTCTTCGGAGTCACTTTGATAATTAGAAAGAATTGAACGCCCCGCATGAGTAGCAATAGCGCATGATTCGCTAGAACTGATAGTTACGTCTTGTTCGAATAATAAAGACTCGGCAGATTCTAATGATCTGTGGACCGCAAGTAACTCGTGAACTTCAGGAGTTTCCCCCAGTATTGTATCAACACCTCTAGAAAGTAAATCTAGGCGATTAGATGTATTGGTCAAATTACCTTGTAAATTACCTAGACGAATTTGCATTTGTTCTCTTTGTCTAAGTACTGATTGATGCCTTAGCCATAAGGTCGCCAGTGCGATACCAAATAGTCCGTACAACGCAAGAATTGTTAGCGTCGACTGTTCCATCCGTATGTAGCGGGAATGAGAGACTTTTGATGGCTTCTACTGTTAACGTGGCTGACGCTACGATTTGCTATGAGTTAAAAAAATGCCAAAAGTAATCTAAAATCTTCAATTTCTTCAAAGATTAGAGGCAGAATAAGCCTGTACACCTGATTTTCTAGTTACCTTTCCAACAGATGTGCCCATTACGTTTTCAATTCCAGCACCTGATGCTAAATCGAAAATTCTATCATTAACTTTTCCTGAGAATACTAAACCTATTGCACCCTCAGATTCGGATAATTCCTCTTCAAGTTTTGATGCGCCAATTGGTTCACTTCCTGAACCATCAGCGTTAACAATTATTGCTTGATTACGCTTTAATCCGTCTAACATCCCTGCCCATTCTTTCACTTCGTCAGGAGCCTCTAATGATTCTGCGCCTCTTCCAACAGCAGCATCATCTTCTTTAGCTAATTCTGCTTGAAGACGAGATACTATTTTGTTAGCCGCTTCTTTCTGACTCAAACATTTCGTGATTACTTTACCTTCAAGATGTTCAACTTCTCTACTCTGAGGAGCAAGAGCCACATGAGTCAAAGATTTTCCTAATTTGCCACTGAGTTCCATTAGTAAAAGACGACCTCCTCGATCACCGTCTACGAATGCTATTACTGTGGTTTTTGACTTCGCTAGAGTTACTAACTCATCTTGAATCCCTGAACCCATTGTTGCAATTGCATTTTTGATTCCAAACTTCAGTAAGTTTCTAACATCATTTCTTCCTTCTACAATAATTATTGCATCACTATCTGCAACATTTGGTCCAGCGGTCATACCAGAAATATCTTTTTCAGTATCTAATGTCAAGACTGCTCTAACCTCATCTAAGATGTTCTTAGAATCGTCTTGGCCAGAATTGACCATGTTCAAAAGTAAAGTTTTAGCGCGGTCGATTACATTGTCTCTCTTAGCAGATCGGATATTTTCAATTCCTTTTACCTTGATTACTGCTTTACAAGGCCCTATTCGATCAATTGTTTCCAGAGCGGCACCGATAACTGCGGTGCTCACTTGATCAATTGAAGACGATAGAGATATTTCTCCTTGTACCTTTCCTTTATTCTGGTTTAGCGTTACGTCGACATGGCCTATACGACCTGTGCGTTGTAGTTTTCTTAGTTGTAACTGGTCTCCAAGAAGACCCTCGGTTTGGCCAAAAATGGCTCCTACGACGTCTTTTCTGGCGACTGTACCGTCACAACGTATTGTTGCGTGTATGATATATTTTCCTTCTGTTGCTGACATATTAATTCCTTTCCGGTTTTCGGCCCAACTAGGGGGCTTCACTCCCTTTTGCCTTGTTGGCGTTTGGGTTGGATGGGCGCGAAACGCCCGCGAGTGTGGCTGATTACCAAGCTTAACGGGCGGTTAGGCCCTTCATGAAGCCTCCTATTGATTCAAATCTACTTTAGAGGTTTTATTACCTCGAATATGACTCGTACGTAAACAAGGATAGAGATTAAGTCATAGGGCCATCAACGAAGCACATGGTTGAGCCTTCCTCCGATAGGCGAGCAGTGTTTAGAGGGGTTGTTAGTTTAGCCCTTCATGATGGAAACTTGAGTTTTGGAGAGAAGAGATTGATTACAAAATTGGCTATGGCTTTGAGATTGGATGATGATGAGCCAAAAATGATCTATGATGCAATTTTAGAAGAAAGAATTTTGGAAGAAGGGCATCCTTTGACGATTAGTGAACAGATTTCGGCATATGAACAAGTTCTCGAAACTTTTCTGATTAATACTAATAAAACGGATGATGAACTTAGAATGATTGCCTATTTGAGACGTGTTTTTGAGATTAGTGATTCCGAACATAGGGCAATCTTGAGTAGCCTAGACAGGCAACTTGAAGATATTGTGCACCGTAATGTTAAACAAAACATCAGATTTGAATTAAAAGAAGTCAATAAAAGGTTGTCCGAGATTCTTGAAAGTGTAAGAATTCAAAGATGAGGAGTTTTTTAGATGACATCTAGAAGTCTTGATGATTTTTTGGACGAACAAAATTCACGAATACACTTGTCTGATAGAAAATTATCTAATCTAGTAAGAGATGCTTATCCGATTGGAGTTCCTGCTTTAATCATGAAATCTAGCACAGATAGAATGACCGATTCTTCTGGGTATTCATTCATATTAGGGACTCCTGACGAACTATTGAGAAATCTTGCATCTTGGTTAGTAACGAATGCAGGGAATACACACAGAGTATTATTGAAATTAATCGGGAGGTTATGGAAAAGACACGGGAGAGAAGATATCGCTTTAGCAGCTATATTACTGTCTAATCTCGATCATAAAGGGATGGGGACAAATCCTTGGTTGATACTACAGCAATCAATCAATTCTATGGAGTCGATAGATTCTTTGCTATTGAATATTGAAGAACTATTTCGGGCGAAACGTCAACCGCCTAATGATGAATTAATATTTAATTGGATAAACGGGCGAAAAATAGAACAACACATGTCTTTGATTGTCGTTTATTCTGGATTACTGCACGGACACACATTTTCTTCCGAACTAATTGGGAAGATGATGCAAATAAATATACCAGCAGGAGATTCTATTTTAACTCGAATAAAGAGTAAAATCTCTTCTTTGGAAGCGCAGTACTGATTGCTGATGGTTGCCTCGGGGTGCCATGGTGGAGCGTCTATTACCTTCTGATGACCCCATTGCTGAAGATGTTCTCGAATGGACCATCAAACGAGATTCTAAAGACATTAAACAACTAATGAGATGGATGGAGACAACTGAAATAAGGAGAGATAGGCAGGTTCTACTAAATCGAGCTATGGATTTAATGGATGAAATTCAATACGCACTCAATCGATTAAGTGAATTAAGGTGAAAATATGCGATCTTTACTTCTAGCAGGAGGTAGATCATCACGTATGGGACAAGACAAGGCTCTAATCGAAATAGATGGTTTACCAATGATTACAAGGGTCGTTAATGCATTAGTTGAAGCTGGCAAAGAACCTATCAGAATAGCGGTTGCAAGTCCTGAAAAAATGGAGGCTTACGCTGCA
>Ga0208941_1000033_pt1 | contig 44972 bp, 42 predicted proteins | sample AOAMet2_C27A4_35_2_FD_188080 | JGI IMG/M metagenome (GOLD analysis project Ga0208941, IMG submission 188080) | Ammonia-oxidizing marine microbial communities from Monterey Bay, California, USA - C0912_C27A4_35 (SPAdes) | ecosystem: Environmental > Aquatic > Marine > Intertidal zone | place... | reverse complement strand
TGCATTTAACCTAACTTGTATAGCATGACCATTGATACTAATATCATCCTGCTTCAACCTTATTTCTTCGCCTGATGCAACCCTTATACCCAGAGATACTAAATCGGTCCCAGTAATCATTTCTGTAACTGTATGCTCGACTTGTACTCTGGGGTTGACTTCTAAAAAATAAAATTCCCCGTTAGAATCCCTGAGAAACTCAAAAGTAGCTAATCCACAGTATCCCACTGCCTTAGCGCCTTCAACTACTTTATTGCCGATTTCTTCTCTTACTTCTTCAGACAACCAAGGGCCTTCTTCGAGTATTTTCTGATGCCTTCTTTGGATTGAACAAAATCTTTCACCAAAATGAATCGCATCTTTACCATCACCCAAAACTTGGAATTCGATATGCTGTGCACCTTCGATAAACTTCTCTAAAAAAACTCTATCATCGCCGAAAGCAGAGAGTGCACGACCTTGACAAAGTTGCATCGCAGACTCAAACTCGTTAGAAGATTCAACCACTTGCATACCTATGCCACCTCCTCCTGCTGCCGCTTTTATGATTACAGGAAAACCAATTTCTTCAGCGATTATTGATGCTTCTTCTGGATTTGATATTGGACCAGGTGAACCCCTAGCAATAGGGAGACCCGCTTTTGACATTGCCTCCCTAGCAGTGATTTTATCACCTAATAATTGAAGAACTTCTGGACTAGGGCCAATGAAAGTTATTCCCTCTTCAGAAAGTCTCCTCGCAAAGGTAGGATTTTCGGCAAGAAAACCATAACCTGGATGGACTGCATCGGCTCCTACCTCTTTGGCGGCCGCAACAATTGCTTCGATATCTAAGTAAGATGCTAGAGGGTCATCACGAGGGATATATACGGATTCATCAGCCAACCTTACTGGAGTCGAAATCCTATCCTCTCGACCATGTATCATTACTGCCTCTATACCTAAAGAATGTAGCGAGCGAAGAATTCGTAGAGCGATTTCTCCACGATTTGCAATGAGGACTCTTCTGAACATCATTCTTTGGCAACGAAAGGCACACTATGATTGCATCGGAAAAAAAAACCTAAATTTAACAATCAATAGACGTCTCGTAAGTAACGCTTTTCCTTTTTCATCATACTTTCTTCAACGAAAGATTTGGCATCTTCTTGACTCATCTCACCATGCTCAGAGCAAATATCAATCAATGTTTGGTGTACATCTTTAGCCATTCGAGATTTATCACCACACACATAGAAATATCCACCGGCATGAATCCAATCCCATATCTCTGAACCATTTTTCCTCATTAAATGCTGGACATACACTTTCTCAGAACCATCTCGCGACCAAGCGAGATCATGTTTATCCAGTATCCCTCGATCTTTCCAATCGTCCATTTCTTCCTTGTAGTAATACTCGCCTTCCTCAGTCCAGTCTCCGAAAAATAACCAATTTCGACCGCTGTCACCATTCAAATCTCTTTGCTGTAAAAAAGCCCTAAATGGAGCTATTCCAGTACCAGGCCCCACCATAATACAATCGACATCGCCATTTTCTGGTAAGATAAATGACCTAGTGGGAGACATAAATACACCAATTGGAGTTTCTTCAACTATACACCTATCTGATAGATAGCCCGTAGTTAATCCTGCTTTATTCCTTTCATGGTAGCTATAACGTACAATCCCTACAGTTAAATGAACTGTTCCAGGTTCAAACTCAGGGCTGCTGGCTATAGAATAAAGTCTAGGCTTTAATCGATCCATACCATCAATAAATTCTTGAGGAGTGAATGAAACATTACTGAAATCTCTAAGAGTGTCAATATAATCTCTAGTCCACATATAATCTTCCATTGATTTCGGATCAGAAGTTAATTTATTCCAAAGTTCTTCTGCAGGATCATTTGGAGAAATAATCTCAGAATAACCCGATGGCAAATCATCTTCGTTCCCTGAGCCATTCCAACTCATAACAGTCGAACCATCTGATGTTGAAACTCTATCTCGACTAACTATTCTGATTTCAATAGGCCCATCACCTGAAACTACCCTCGAACCAAGACCTTCAATCCATTTTTTTGAAACTCTATGCACCTCATATCTCGTAGATAATGCTTCATGTAGACTACAAACACCTAGATTAGTCTCTACTTGCTCATCTCCAGTGAAACCTCCCAAAGAGAGAAGATCAGCCACTATTTCAGGGGGACAAATGGGTATTACGCCCAGCGCATCACCTGCCTTGTATTCCAATCCTGAATCGCCTAGATCGAATACTATGTGGCGAGTTTCTTTACCTGAACCTTCTCCATTAAGAATGTAGTTCTCAGTTAATTTAGATGTATAGGGGTTTTTTGCGTTCCAGTCAGTCATTATAACACCTCAACTATTATACTGTCCGAGTTGAAACCTGTTTATGAATAGATGCTGAAGAAGAGTAGTGTTAGGTCACCTTCAGAGCGATTAAGTCAAGTCTGAGATACCTAGTCGACAACTATGGGTCGCATCGACTTTCTAGGCACTGGCAATGCCTTTACGCCTTTCGGGAGATTGCATGCATTAGCATTGATAGATCAAAAAATTATGATTGATACGCCTCCATCACTCATACCTCAACTTCGAAAATATGGGATTAGTACTTCTAAAATTAGTCATTTATTATTTACACATTGGCACGCAGATCATACATTTGGATTCCCATTCTTCTTACTGGAAAGAAAATATATTTCTGATACTAAGAATGAACAAGAACTGAATATTTATCTGAGGCCCGGAGGTAAAGAATTCCTGACTAATCTATGCAACATGGGGTTTCCAGGAAGTTTAGAAAATGATATTGATAAAATAGCTAATTGGAATGAAATTGAGGAAACTAAACTTGCAGGAACTGACTGGGAATTCGAAAGATTTCCTGTCTGTCATACTCCTGAAACTGATCCACACGGCTATGAATTAAAACATAAAAGTAAGTTTACAGTACTACATTGTGGAGATTCAGGACCTTGTGAAGAAATTGAAAAAAGAACAGAAAATGCTAATGTCATCATCTTAGAAATGGGGATGCCGGACATAGGAGATTTCCCTTATCATTACACACCCAAAGACGTGAAAGACATCTCTCAAAGAAATCCTGATAAAATGATTCTAGTCACTCATAATTATGCAAGCTCGAAAAATAACCTCGAAGGTTTTCCAATACCTGATCTACCAGAAAATACTCATCAACTAGAAGATGGTGATGCAATAACATTTGATGAAAATGGGTCGGTCAGATTGTTAAAAAATAGCGAAAGAAAATAACTTCAGTTATATACAATAAAAAAAATATCGTTTGAAATCGATAGAAGATTATCTAAAAAATTAAATTCAAGAAGCCCATAGAAGGAATTTGTTTTTCTAGAAAAAAATGATTATGGAATCAAACATTTATTACATATACCATAATCGTTTAAGGTGTTGAAAAAAGATATAAAACAAGGCACTGAATAAGTGTTAATAGCAAAAAATTAACAATAAATACACTTTACTATTAACCCTACAGGAGGAATAAAATCTAGGCCTAACCTCACCTTAGTTTGGAATCACTTATTACCTCGGAGCGTCTCGTCAAGAATCCCCGTTGTTCTAGCGACCTTCTCTGAGTATGGTAAAAGAACACGAGGGATAACATAATACATTGGTGATAAAAAATGAAGGGCAATATTTTCGAGAAAATTCTCGGACAAGATTCTCTTTTCATAGATCGTAAAGCATTTGATCACGCTTTCGAACCTAATAATCTGCCTCACAGAGAACAAGAAGTTGATTCGTTAGTAAGGAATCTGGTTGACGCATTAAATGGCCATATTCCCTCTAATATGATACTTTATGGCGTTCCGGGTTCTGGTAAAACGGTGGTGACAAGATTTGTTCTAGGTCAATTACTTGAGAAAGGAAGACAGATGGGGCAACCAGTCCAAACCTACGAAGTAAACTGTAGAAATGTTGACACTAAGTATAGAGTGGTTCAGACTCTTGCCAGTCAACTTAAGCAACGTGGAGATCAACTTATCCCATTCACAGGTTGGCCAACAGATAGGGTTCTGGAGACGCTCATAGAAAGAATGGATAGAGTGGGAGGAGTACACATCTTAGTTTTAGATGAGATTGATAATCTAGTCGCTAAGGCTGGTTCAGGTTTACTTTATAGTTTAACTAACTTAAATACGATATTAAAAAATGCTCGTTGTTGTATTATTGGCATTAGTAATGATTTGAATTTCACACAAGAATTAGATCCGCGTGTTAGTTCAAGATTAAGTCAAGAAGATATTGTTTTCCATCCATATGGAGCTCAAGAAATTCAGGACATATTACAAGAAAGAGCTCGTATGGGACTGAAGATTGATTCTTTAGAAGGGGGAGTGATTCCATTATGTTCTGCTCTAGCAGCACAAGAGCACGGAGATGCGAGAAGAGCTTTGGATTTATTGAGAATTTCAGTACAGAAAGCCGAACAAAGATCTCAAACTAAAGTTGATCCAAAGCATGTTCGTTTAGCTCAATCTCAACTTGAACATGACCAAGTAACACCTGTTCTGAGAACTCTACCTCTACATCAAAAGTTAGTATTGTTTTGTATAATAATAAATGAAGAAAATGGAACCAGAAATATATCTACGGGAGAAATTGTCAGAACATATTCTCAAGCATGTATGAAAATAAGTATTGAACCTCTAACGCCAAGAAGAATTTCGACTCTAATCAATGAATTGGATACTCTTGGATTGATTATGGCCAGAAATGTCAGTAAGGGCCGAGGTGGGCGTAGTAAACAAGTAAACTCTGCTATACCTAAAACTATAGATTCAATTAAAATTTTAAGTCTTAATGACCCTCAAATAGAAGATGCTGCTCAAGGAAAATATATGCTACAAAGTAGACTTTAAGTTTCATACCATCGATGAAAGCGTTAAACCAAAAGGGCAGGTCGCCGATTGTGATAAACATGACTCAGACAGACTGGAATGAGACACTGACAAAACCAAGTAACATGGTTTCAACTGCTGCAGTGATGGTAGGTATTTGGGTGATAATACTATCAATTGTGAATATATTTGAGGGTGCCTATTCGCCCGGTTACAAGGTCACTTGGCTGGGTTTCCTAGGATTATCCGGAGATGCCTTTGTTGCAAATGATACTGGTTTTGTTATTGATGATGCGATATTTGCAATATTTGGAATTGCCTTAATTGGAGTTGGCGATTATGGCATGAAGAAAGCAAATACTGAGGTAGATGAGGGAGGGAATGTCTCTTCAAAAGGCGCTATATCTTGGATTTTAGATTTACCAAAAAGTGATTTTGTAAAAAATATTATCAAAGCAGAGAATGTCAAAGGAGCTGTTTCAAGTTGGCTTGTGATTATAGGAATATTATTTTACATTGTTTGGAGTATAAAAAATACCACATGGGTCGACCCTGGTGTTTATTCTGTAATGATTTCATTTGTAGCATTCGGATTAGCTTTGAATATAAATTCAAAAGTCGAATGACGAAACTTTATCTTTTCTCAAAAAGATTAATCAAACTCTGACAACGAGATTTGGAATCTAAGCCAGTAATCCTTAGGACAACTCCTTGATCAGGTTGACCGTATAGTATGGCTGTATTCATTGGAGCCAGTAAATGTAATAAAAGAGGGGATAAATCTTCTTCACCATCAACTATGATTAGAGTCTTGAGGCGATTGATAGTCCAATTATCAATAGCGATTTTACAGGATTCGAATAATGAACTAGTTAGCATACCAGGAGGGTTCTGGCATTCAATTACACAATCATATAATGATTGATCTATTTCACTAAATCCTTCCCATACCACACGCTTTGTTTTTTCATCTATTAGAGCAATATTAGCAATATTATCTACATCCTGTAATGATTTTACGGTTACGTCACCGACTCCAATTATTGGAGAATTATTTTCTACGATTGAATCTAATGCTTTTTTTATAGCAATAGAATGATCAGATTCAGGACCCTTGAATAAAGTACCAAAAGGTTCTTTCAATAGAATTTCAGCATCTTTAGTTATATGAATATCAGATGAGAATAGGTTTTCATCAAACCAGTTATTACCAAAAATATCGATGACCCCCTTTCTTATCCTAGTACTAGAAATTATTTTCCCATCTCTAGAAAAAACATGTGGCACCTCAATAATCTCTAATTCATCTAAATTCCCCATAACTCTAATTTCATTAATTTTGAGGCAATTATGCATAGTTTCACTTGTGCAAAAAATTGTTGATGCATCAACATGGTAACTTGCAGCACCGAATTCATCTACTAATTCGTGAAATGTGACTCTAGAATTATCATTATCGGAAAGATTTGATTTGATATTATCGCATCTTTTTTCCCAAGATTGAACTCGTAAATCTTTCTTCTTGGCAATATTGTCTGAAACAATCCATATCTCTAAATTATTACAATGGGAAAGACCCGTTTCAATCAATTTTCGATGACCTATGTGGAAGAATTCGAATGTCCCTCCCACGAGTCCGAGGCTCTCCATTGACTCTCCAACTATACACATATGACTTGAGAACTACGGAAGTAAAGTGTGCCCCGGAGTGTAACGGAGCCTTTCACTGCACTTTCATGCTCTGACTCCTGACCCCACCCCAGGACGTATGTTGGATTGTGGGGTAGTCCCTAGAATCATCCCTTTCGGTCAACAGGGGACCTTACACAATCCATACCGTCTGTATTGCGCCAGAGGTCATCCTGAAAGGAATAATCTCTTCAATTATTACACAATAAGTCACTCTGGTCTTCGACAGACGGAGACCCATATCTGTGGTACCGAGTTTCATCCTATTACCTCCGGCTGGGGGTTTTGTCAACTCGGTGTTGCCAGTTGGGCAGGTTTATGTGACCAACTCCCATTGAATAACTCATCGTTTCATTAAAAATCAAAAATAATATTATTAAATTCTAATTATAGATTTATTGAAGCCATATTTTCTGAGAAACCAGTCTTCCTAGAAAGTAATCTTTCGCCAATCTCTGCATTACCATTAAATGCCGCCTTTGGAGATATATCTGGCCATTTATGTAGAGGTTGAGCAAGCCAACCAGAAAGAAGATGTGTTCTACCTGGATTTGGAGGAACATTTCGAATTGAAGATTCAATTGCATCCAAAAGATCTAACAGAGAATTTGCTGATTCAGGTAGCCCCTTTCTTTCTTGCCGCCTTCTGAGTTTACGAATTAATAGAGAATGAATTTCTGGATTAAATCCGGGGTGTGAAAAATCTCCAAGACCAGGTGCATTGCCTAATTCACCAGACGGTCTCAATACAAGTGCAATCCAGGGTTTAGGATTTGTTAACAACCATTCAGTTAGAGAATCATCATTTAGGAATCTTAAAAGTATTTCAGAGGATAAATGTGCCCACCAATCATAAGGTAACCTCTCGATTATTAGATTGATTTCTTCATAATTCAATTCTTTATTCTCAATTGTATGGCTAACTAATGTCGACCAAATCTTAAGATCATGATTACTGGACAAATGTTGACCTTTGAGTAAAATTCTTTTTATTACTTCAGGAAATTCATCATTTTGGCCTCTTTGAGTAGAATATAACCAAGAAACTCCCTTAAGTGCATTAAGAGAATTTTTAGGTGGAGATGCTAACCAAGCTTGTAATGACCATTCGGTTAAATCATCATGTAAATAGTCAGGAATCCAAGCAGCATTTGCTAGGAATTGTGCAGCTACCCAAGCAGTGCCACTAGAGGCATCGATGGAATCCACTGCAGGTCTAGTCCGAATTATCGTCTCTCGCTCTTCTCTTATTTTTCTCTCTAATTTTTCTGCAAAATAATCAAGTATTTCTTCGGTGGCCTCATCAGCAAGTTCAGCTAGTTTATCAAGAGGGATATGGTCGATATCGAATAAAATTAACCATTCTACTGAGATTCTATTTTTCAGACGTTGCCATCTAGGCCATCGGGTATGCTTGGGAGATGCTATCCATGCGGCAATTGGATATCGGGCTTCCATTTGATTAGCCCATTCTTCATTACCACTGGGGAATTGCGAAATAGCAGAGTGGACCATAGAAAGATATCCTGACTCTAGTTCTTCAGATTCATATTCATGAAAACTACTAATTCCAAGTATTCCCCAAGGAGTTATTTCTTTAGGAATTAAACTATCACTAATTGGTAAGTTATTAGGTATATTATTTACCAACTTTAATGGAATTATCTCTCCGGAAGATGTTTGAAGTCTTAACCACGGCAAAGGTCTTAGATAGTCAGGGTAAAGAAGATTCAAAGAATTTGTTGATGATGAGATATTATCTTTGATAAGTACTCTCAGCTTTGGATGTATAATTGCTAATGATTGTATCTCACTAGATATATCATCATCAAGCTCTAAGACCAATGGTGGCCTCTCATCTGAAGATATAACCCAACTAACTAACGATTCTACCGCATATTTACCTAAACCTCTGATATCAAGCTTCCTTATTGATTCTTCATCGGTTGTGAATATTGTATTACTCCAGTCTCTTCTAAACTTACGCCAAGTAGAATCATCCGTTCGAACTTTCCTTGTGGACATTATTCGATCGCTTAATGATTGTACTCTTTTCTTTAATTCAGATTTAGGTAACCTAGGGTGAGCTTTCATTATCCAAAACTTAAGAGCAGATAGAGGATAATGGTCACTTTCAAGATTTAATCCGCCTAAATCTGCAATAATTAGGGAATTAATCCGAGCAGTCCTTAGAAGCATTGTTTTTGATAGGCTATCTGGTAGAATGGCAATTAAAGGTACTTTCGGCCTTATTTCTTGACTGAGTTCATGGCATTCTCCCAATGTCCATTCTCCTCGATGAAATGTATTTTCGTTCAATGGTGGATTTTGTCTAACCTTAGGCAAGTCAAACCAGGTCCCTATGGTCATCGCAATCGGATTCTTTACATCTATCAAACTAGCTCTAATTATCCCAATAATTGACCTTTGAGAAGAATATGTTTCAATTTTTTCTGGATCATTTGAAAGAGAAGGAGGAGATGTAGGAGTCATTGATTGCAAGTCGAACCATCGGGGATTCCTTTCTTTGAAAATAGCCCAGTTCCACCTTACCCCTTCATTTCCAATGGAATCAGGATTGATAATATCAAGTTGAGGTGGCCTATCAGGAATTAATATCATAGGGGACTTTGGAATTGAAGATAATCCAATCAATATGTTACTTCCATCTTTGTCTAAGATACAGAACTTATCTATTTCAGAAGGCAAAGGTAGGGCCTCAATTGCTCGAGATCTCTCATCAGAACGAATTCTATCCCAACCTAAATCTGTCAAATGTAAATATGCGCCACGGCTCCCTGCAGTTAAGTCACTAGAGACTAGTCCCTCGTTTCTGAGTCTTCTTAATTCAGCTGATGCATGAGGGATTTGGAGTCCTATATCTCTAGCTAAAGAACTGACGGTCTCTCCACCTTCAGATAGTCTATTCAAAAGTCTTCTACGATATCGACTACGTATCTTAGTAGGTGTGGAAATAAAACTGGGAACTGTATCAAAACTGCTACCTTCTGACACCAATGACCCTCTCCGTAATCAACCACTACAGAACTATGTATTAAATTATGCATTATAGTTACATTAAGTTACATATTTCTAGTGGAAAGATAATCACTTTCATTTTAACACCAAAAAATAACATGGAAATTCAATTAATAGTGCAACGATATGTAACTAAAATGAACAATAAGTTGCAGAAGCATTATATTACCCCCCGCCACCCTACCTTTATCGAACAGGTAGCCGTGCCCGATTGAATGAAGGAAAGATGACTATGGATACGAATATAATTCGAGAGTTGGTCAAAAAATATCTTTCAGAGAAACCAAGGAACACTACAGAAATTAGTGAGTTGATATCACAGCAAAAAGATATTAATTCATCATTCGATCTAGCTGCAATACTAGAATCTGACCCGACCATAGTGAGAATTGGAAGAGTAAGGAGGAGCGGATTAGTAGGTGAAAAATCACCCTTGTCGGAATGGGCTACCGAAGAGTGGGTGAATCATCATGAAAGAGAACAGCCTGGAAAAAAGGAGAGGTGAATATGAGAACAACTAGACTAAGACAGAAAATTAAAAAATTCCTAGATACTAAAGGTGAAGCGAATACTACAGAAATTCTAGAACATGTGAATTCAACCATGAGGCATGGAACAACTCCTCAGCAGTTGGGAAATGTTTTATCTAAAGACAAGGATATTATGAAGATTGCAACGACAAAACGCGGAGGAGCGCTCTCCGGTAGATACGAGATATGTGTTTGGCAACTAAGACCTGGTGCCCAAGACAATCAAAAATAAGTCGAAATTAGACTATTTCCAGATCAGTTTTCCAATCTCCTGTTCGAGCCAGACTATTCATATTCGCACGATGTAAAAATACTGATTGACTTTTTTCATGGTCCCCTTCAGCCCAAGTTTTCAACGCATTCGCAAGCAGAGCTCGCCCGTAAGAATAAGATAATTGCCACGGATGCTGAACATTCATTGAGTTCATTATATTCAAATGCGCTGTAGCATCTTCATCCGATTGGCCACCAGAGAGGAATACAATGCCTGTTAATTCATGAGGAACGTGACTAGTAAGGCAATCAACTGTCAAGTTAGCAACTTCTTCACGCGTTATTTGATTCGGACAAGAAGTACCCGCCATTATCATATTAGGCTTCAATAAAGCCCCTGGCAAATAGACCCCTTGGATACGGCACGCATCAAATGTAGCATCGAGAATCTCGGCAGTTACATCATAACAGGTTTGAGCACTGTGATTACCCGCCATTAGAACCTCGGGTTCAATAATTGGGACTAGCCCTTGTTCCTGACAGATTGATGCGTATCTTGCTAGAGAATGAGCATTTGTAGATATACAGGCCTTACTTGGCATACCATCATCGATTTTTATTACTGCTCGCCACTTAGCAAATCTAGCACCCATGGAAAAATATTCTTTACAACGAACCCTTAAACCATCGAGACCTTCAGTAATTTTTTCGCCATTATTATTTGCTAAATCTTTCGCACCAGTATCTACCTTAATTCCAGGATGCACCCCTATGGAGGATAGTGCCTCAGGGATTGAGCGCCCATCTGTCATTTTCTGCCTAATTGTCTCATCAAAAAGAATCACGCCACTGATCGAATCCTCATATCCCTTAGTTGCAAAAAGATTGGTCCGATATGACCTTCTGGTTTCTGAAGATGCAATTACACCTACTGCTTCAAGTCGACTAGACATCGTGCCGTTACTTTCATCCGCTGCAAGAATTCCTTTGCCAGCAGCAACTAAATCACGTGCTGTTTTCTCAAGTAGTCGAGTATCCATATAATAGCCTCACGCTTACGTGAAGGCTATAGAAAATGAAGGCATCGCTTTAACAATCCGGAATTAGGCAGAGTGAGTCCCACTTACAAACTTATGAATACCATTAGCAACATCAATTATTTCAGATTCGACCGAATACGTATTTCCATCATGAATAACGCCTTTAGTTCGACCTTGACAAACTCCGGTCCCAATAAATAATGAGTCTTCAGACGAACACAAATCATCTCTTTGCCATAACCTTTCTATGTCGCCATCAATCATTTCTTCAGCCCTACTTCTATGACCTTCGTTCTTGAAAACTAAGCGCCCTTCAAATGGAGCATTCAGACCCCTTAATGCAGTGGCAGTAATAACTCCCTCTGGGGCTGCACCTATACCCATCAACAGATCAATATCAGAATTAGGATCTGCTGCATTTAGAGCTGCAGCGATGTCTCCATCACCTATCAAAACTACATTTACGGATAAATCTCTTAATTCTTTAATTAAAATTTCGTGCCTTGGACGATCCATAACTACTACATTCAGACTATTGATCGATTTCCCTAAAGCATTAGAGGTTGCTTCAATATTATAAGCAGTGGAAGCATCCAAAGAGATCTCCCCTATCAATTTAGGAGAACCTGCGATTTTATTCATGTAACAGTCTGGAGCGTGTAAAAGTGCACCTCTGGGTGCCGCTGCAAGTACCGCCATAGCATTAGGCATGTCATAAGCAACATGATTAGTACACTCTAAAGGATCAACTGCAATATCAATAGCAGGTGAAAGTGGATCGCCTTGTAATGAACCAAGTGGCTCGCCTATCCATAGCATTGGTGCATCGTCTCTCTCACCTTCCCCTATCGCTACACGGCCATTGAAAGGAACTTTGTCAAAAACCGATCTCATGGCTTCAACAGCGGCTCCATCCGCTGCTTTACCATCGCCTTTACCTATCCATCTAGAGGCTGCAATCGCAGCAGATTCAGTTGCTTGAAGGAAGTACTTCTCAAAATCTACAGTTGCCATGTAGCCTCCGAAAGTGAATCAGCATTCAATGATGTTGGTCACCCTTGCTCTTTCTGACTACACGGACACCATCTATTTGAGAATTAGGATATTGTCCATTATCATCTTTTTCGATTGATTTGAGCATATCCCAAGCACATAATAATCCAGCATTAACTCCACACAATGCTTCCATTTCTACACCGGTTCGCCAATGTGTCCTTACCGTGACTGTACACCGTAGTTTTTTGCCCTCAATATTCCAAATTACCGAGCAACCTTCTATGGGTATTAGATGGCAATGAGGTAACATCCTAGGCGTATCTTTCACGGCTTGTATCGATGCAATTGTGGAAATCTCTCTGACATCTCCTTTGGGAGATTTACCCCCAACTGCAACAATTCCTTCATTAGATAAATGAAGAGTTCCGGTCGCAACTGCCTCTCGAAAAACTGCTTCTTTACTACCAACATCTACAATTCCAGTCCATGAATTGGTTAGTTCCTCGTGATTCATACATTCTCTCGGAAGAAGTACTCGTTATTCAGGCAAGCGGAGAAATATATACAAATCAAATATCATTATTTAATTTCTAGCCTAATCCTTGCTTCCAGATATCACCGTCTGATCTGACTTCTTTCTTCCATAAAGGAGCCTGGGATTTTAACTCAGTAATTAGCCAAGAGCAGGCTTCGAAGCCCGAATCACGGTGTTTAGAACCTACATGAATACAGACGATTGGTTCGGAGGGTTTCACGGCACCTATTCTATGAGCAATTACGACAGAGTGGATATCAAATTTTTCAATCGAAGATTCCGATATTTCTTGGAGTACAAGAGATAATTTTTCTTCCCAAGAATCGAATTCAAGTCTCTTCACTAAGACATCATTATCCTTACCACGAGTTAATCCTACAAAAGAAACCACACTTCCACAATTCTCAACATTAAGTAGAGAACTAAGTGCTTGAGGATCAAGTTTTTTTGGCTCCACACGAACAATAATTCGGTTACTAGACATGCCTCATAACTCCAGACTTAATGTGTTCGAAAGTAAATTCTCGAATGAACTCTTTGATTGCGAATAACCAAACCTTTCAAACATTAGACCTCATACGGAAATGCATGGACGGGAGGATTGACATTCTTGGAGCGGGGCTATCAGGCCTTGCTGCAGCAACAATCCTCGCCAAAGCCGGAAAAGAAGTTCATGTTCATGAAATCCGTAAAGATAGTGGAGCCAGATTCGACGGAGATTTCCAAGGAATCGAAAATTGGACTAGTGATATTGATTTTTTTGAGGAGATGAGAGAATGGGGTTTGGATCCTGATGAATTCAAATCTAATGCCTTTGATATAATAGATTTAATACATCCGGATGATGTAATTACAAATCCAAGAACTAAAGATGCGGCTTTCAGAGTTGTAGAAAGAGGAACGGATGAACATTGTATTGATCAAGGATTCAAACGAATGGCTATTGCTGCCGGTGCAGAAATACACTATGAGTCTAAAGTTGAGCCTAATACTTGTGACATTATTGCAGCCGGACCAAAGGATTCTAGTGCTATAGCGTTTGGAGAAATTTTTCATACCGAACACCCCAATCATGTCGCATTTCAGCTAAATGATAAACTCGCACCTGGAGCTTATTCATACCTAATAATAATAGATGGAGTGGGGCTGATTTGTACCTGTCTTTGGAGACAACAAAGAAAATCAGGAAGATATCTGAATGAAACTATCGCCTGGTATGATGAGCATTATGAATTGAATAGAAAGCCAATAAAAAGAGTTGGAGGGAAAGGAGACTTTAGTTTACCTACGAAATATATTCATGAGAAGAAGATCTATGTGGGTGAAGCAGGAGGATTACAAGACTTCATGTGGGGTTTTGGAATGAGATATGCCATCACAAGTGGTGTTTTGGCGGCTCAATCAATTCTAGAAGAATGTGACTATGAAAAAGAAGTTAAAAAGAGACTGGTGCCTTTGATAAAAATTAGTGCAATAAATAGATTTCTAATGAATAGAGTCGGAGATAGAGGATTCAAAATGGTTGCTAAATATTGGATGAGGGATCAGAAAAAGAAAGGTGATGGATTACAATTTATGAAATGGGTATACCAACCAGGAATCATAAGAAAAGCCCTTTGGCCCATAGTCAAAATATCTATGCTCAGGAAAAAGAAGTTAGACGATGGGAGATTAGTTCATCGTATGCCATTTAGAAAATCATTGAAGCGTGATATTTGGGAACCAAGTAGTAAAGCAATAGAAGTTGGTGAGCAATGGAATATGATAAGAAAGGGAGGAGGGAAACTCTCTTTTACTGAATCAGATGTTCAAAATTAACATTAGAGTTATTCCGTTTCTTTCATTAATAGATTGTTAGTGCGAGTCACATGACTTCATGGCCAGACCTTGAGCCTATGCCCAACAATCTAGTGAATTATGGCGTTACCGAAAACGGTATTGCCATCATCGAGCTTATCTCCGATACAGACGGAAAACCTCTAGAAGAAGGAAGAACCTCAGTAAATACCTATACACGTGAAATGTGGCAAGACATTGATCATGCAATACTCAATGCGAGATTTGATGGAAATGTTTCAGTGATTTTACTAACTGGACATGGTGGAAAATTCTTTTCGGCTGGAGCTAGTATAAATTATCTAAATACACTCTCTCCAAGATACAAATACTTCTTTTGCTTACACGCAAACGAAACTCTGTCTCGTCTTGAACAAACCCCTAAATTGGTAATTGCTGCTCTAAATGGGCATACAGTAGGTGGAGGACTTGAAATTGCTATGGCAGCTGATATCAGGATTGCACATAAGGGCAACTTCCAGATTGGGTTACCTGAAGTATCTTTAGGCGTATTGGCAGGTACTGGAGGGACTGCTCGCTTAGCTCGACTCGTTGGGAAAGCAAGGGCTATGGAAATCATGGTTACTGGCCGAAAATTTTCATTCGAAGAAGCTAGAGAGATGGATCTTATTCATGATATTTATGACAGTGTAAGTTTAGATGAATTCAGAATGGATGTTATTGATTATGCAGGACAGTTTACTCTTCCACTTGCAGCTGCTAAAGCGATTGGAAATATCAAACGCAGTGTACAAAGTGGTATCGAAATACCATTAGAATACCATCTGGCTCTAGAACGAGAGTTACAATCAGATTTATTTCAATCTGAGGATGCTAAAGAGGGAATTGCATCTTACGTTGAACGCCGTACACCAAGATTCACGGGCAAATAATGCTCTATGCTAATTGTACATTTATTCATATACTAATATCGATTCCGCAATTACATGTCAGGTACCGAAATAGTAGAAGGATATACACCAAACTTTGAGGCTTGGATAAAAGACTTCAATGAATGGCAAACCAGAATTGGATTTGATCCATCTTGGTTAGGTGATTATAGATTTGATATAAAGTTCGATTGGGACACAGCAGGAAGTCAAATAGAATTTGGAGATTTCAAAGGAATGCCGAAATGGGAAAGAAGAATGCAAATACCTCAACAAAATATTAGAGATGCGATTATCAGTATGGTTAGTGTACAAGGAGACACGGAATTCGCTAGTGTTGAACAGCAAAATCATTTGTTAGCAACCGCTCCTACCGAATATGACAAGAAGTCTGCGATGAGAATAATGTGTGAAGAACAACGACATGGTTGGCAAATGGCATATCTTCTCTGCACATATTTTGGAGAACAGGGTGTAAGAGAGGCGGCTAAATTACTAGAAAGAAATGCACAAGATGGTACTCGAATTTTAGGCTCATTTAACGCACCAATTGATCACTGGCTAGATTTCTTTTGTTTTACACATTTCATTGACCGAGATGGAAAATATCAATTGAAGATGCTCAGTACTTCGTCATTCAAACCTTTAGCTGCTTCTATGGGGCCGATGTTAAAAGAAGAGTCATTCCATCTTGGAACAGGAGCAAATGGTCTAAGAAGAATCGTTAAGCAAGGAGTAATACCCTGTGAATTACTTCAAAAATATCTAAATAAATGGATTAGTACAGGATTAGATTTGTTTGGAACCGATGATTCTACAAGTGCACAATGGGCTTATGTTTACGGAGTGAAAGGTAGGTATGACGAGAGAGAAAGTGATGTCGAGGCAGATAGAGGTCATCTTAACGAAGCCAGTAGAGATTTATATTTCCAAGAACTCCGTGAAGAAATGAGAAGAATTAGTAGTGCTAGAAAGGAAGGCGAACCTGAATTGTTTATACCGTCGGATAAATTCAATAGAGGTATTGGCAATTATGCAGGGAAAAATTATACCATAAGAGGCGATAATTTTGAGGGTACCGACCAAGAATATCAAGATTATTTGGTAAGTGTATTGCCTACTGAAGAGGATGAAGAGAAACTGATGAATGATTATATGAAACAAGATTGGATTCAGTACCGTGAATGGAAAGGAAACTGAAAATAAAGGTGATTATATGCAACATGTCGCACTACTAGCTTTTGACAAAGAAAGATGTAAACCCTTCTTTGACAGACTAACTGAACTATTTTACAAACATCATCATTCAGAGCAGCAAAAACCAGAAGAATATGAAAAGTTACTGTACATGGTGAGAAGACCCTATGACAATGATATGCTAGATATGATTGATGAATGGATGGAATCTGGCCCGAGAGAGTGGAGAGAAGAAACTACTAGAGAAGTAAAATTGGCATTGTATGCGATAAGATATCCAGATACACTATTGTTAGATAGTTTTACTGAAAAACCTCGATCTGATATTAAGAGGCTATCATCATATCTTCATTTCACACATCACACCTATGCGATATGGGATGAAGACACACGTAAAGGTCTAGAAAAACTGGGTATTAATATTCCATCTACGAAATCTGCAGATCCTTTTATCTATGGGGCATATGTAAGTGCAATTGAGTTATTGAAGGACGTTGCACCATTTACTTGTTTCTTAGAACATGATGTTCCAAGGCAGCGACTATTTCAGTCCGCACTTGCAGCTTATGGAAGAGAGGAATGAGCAAGGCCTATTGCCTAAAGCCATAACGACTAGCCATGCAAGTACGTACGGTTGCGGTCATTGGTGCGGGAACAATGGGGTCAGGAATCGCCCAAATTTGTGCCCAGAGTGGTTGGGATACAAGATTGTTTGATGTATTTCCCGAAAGTTTAGAAAAAGGAATGAATAATATTAATTCATTTTGGAACAAGGGAATTGAAAAAGGAAAAACAAGTATAGAAGATAAAGAGTTGTGGAGTAAAAATTTGAACGATTATAACGATTTATCAGAAGCTGTGAAAGGAGTGGATTTAGTTATTGAAGCGATTCCTGAAATTTTGGAATTAAAAAAAGAACTTTTTATTCAATTAGAAAAAATCGCTCCTAAACATGCAATACTTGCCACAAATACCTCCAGCATACCAGTATCAATTATCGCAAATGTCACAAAATGCCCAGATAGAGTAATAGGAATGCATTTTTTTAATCCAGTTCCTATTATGAAACTTCTTGAACTAGTTAAACATGAGAAATGTTCAGAAGAAACAATCGAAAACGCTCAATCAATAGGAGAAATTATGGGGAAAGAAACAATTCTAGTAAAAGATGTACCGGGGTTTGCAACAAGTAGATTGGGAGTAGTCCTTGGAAATGAAGCGATAAGAATGCTAGCAGAAGGAGTAGCCACCGCAAGCGATATTGATAAGGCTATGAAATTAGGATACAAACATCCAATGGGGCCTTTGGAACTTTCTGATTTAGTGGGATTAGATGTGAGAAGAGATATTCTTAACGGGCTCGCTGATTCTTTCGAAGACAATTCATATCGTCCCCATAGATTATTAGATTCTCTAGTAGCAGAAGGTAGTTTAGGGAAAAAAACCAATAAAGGAATATATGATTGGACTGAAAATGGAAAGAAAGAAAGAAATGATTTACCCGAATGAGGTTTCGACATGGTTGGCTTATTCATCGAATCAATTGGAATTATTGCAGGGACTCTTGGAGTATTAGCTTGGATACCTCAATTAAAAGAAGTATGGATAATGGAGAAACATGAAGGAATTTCACTATCAACATTACACTTAATATCTACCGCATTATTACTCTGGCTAATTTATGGTTTAATGATTATGTCCATAGCAATAATTATATCAAATCTAGCTGCATTGGCATGTATATTATCTGTAATAATAGGTGTAATTAGACTGAGAGAGGTAGAAAAAGATTCACAATAGTAATCTATTCTTCGCCAAACTTTGGATCTCTCTTCTCAAGAAATGCTGAAACGCCCTCTGCAAAATCTGAAGTTAGTGAAGAATTAGTAACAAGTAATTTCTCAAATTCAAGTTGAGTTTCCATGAAAGTTGAAGTTGAGGCATCTATCAGTTGCTTTGTTGAACGACGACTGGATTCAGACCATCTACCCCAACTTTCAGCGATACTGATGGCTCTTTCAAGAAGATTTTCTTGTTCGACTGACTCATCCACGGCACCATATTCTAATGCTTTTTCGCCACTCCAAGTTTCATTGTTGAAAAAGAAACATTTGGCTCTCTGAACTCCTACGAGCCTAGGCAGTAACCAAGTAGTCCCACCATCAGGGGATAATCCTAATGAGAAAAAAGCCGCAGCTAACTTTGCCTCAGGGACACATATGCGATAATCCGCACACAGTGCTAATCCTAATCCGCCACCTGCTGCTGATCCGTTTATTGCAGCTACAAATACTTTTTCAGAGGAACGAATTTTCAATTGCATGGGATGTAATATTGAAGTCAAACCACTAACCATCTCTCCAATGGTCCCGTCATCTATTGCAGATGCGAAGGATTCAATATCTGCTCCAGAACAGAAGAAACGGCCAGTCCCAGTCATTACTATCGATCTAATAGAAGAATCTTCTAATAAATCATCAAATATTTCCGACATTGATTTCATTAAATCAAGAGACAATGCATTTCTTGATGCTTCGGCTGATAAAGTGACTAAAGCAACGCTATTTGGTAAATGTTCGACAGTAATAGCCATGATTATCGGAGTGGGGACTTACTATTATACTGCGTGAATGTCTAAAGTAGATACTCCTCGCCAAGCACATGCACGTACGAGACCAGTTGTATATCGATGGAAAATGGATAGATGCTACAGGGAAGGGGAGTATAGATGTAATCAATCCCGCTACTGAAGAAATAATCGGGAAAGTACCTATCGGTTCTTCTGAGGATGTAGACAAAGCGGTGGCTGCTGCAAAGTCTGCATTTGAAATGTGGTCAAAAAGTGACATTAATCATCGTATAGAGGTGCTAAATGCACTTTCTAATGCTTTCAAAGAAAGAGGAGAGGAATTAGCACAGACTATTACTGCGGAGGTTGGTACTCCAATTGGATACTCAAGAGTAGCTATGGTAGGAACTCCAAGGGTGGTTTCAAGAAGTTATGCAAAAATTCTTGAAGACTTTTCATGGGAAGAAGTAGTAAGAAACTCACTAATTTGTAAAGAACCTGTGGGCGTATGTGCTTTTATTACTCCTTGGAACTTCCCTTTACACCAAATAATAGGAAAAGTTGCTCCGGCTATAGCGGCAGGATGTACAATGATACTAAAACCTTCAAAAGAGGCACCTCTTAGTGCATTTATATTAGCAGATATTCTTGACGACATAGGTTTACCTTCAGGAGTATTTAATTTAGTATCTGGACATGGTTCAGAAATTGGCAATTACATGTCAAGTCATCCTGATGTAGACATGGTTTCATTCACCGGATCTACAGGAGCAGGGGTATCTGTAAGTCAATCAGCAGCACCTACAATAAAGAGAGTGACATTAGAGTTAGGCGGAAAAAGTGCGAATGTTGCATTAGATGACGCAGACCCTATATTAGTGGCTAAGAAGGCAATAGGAGCATGCCATCAAAATAGTGGGCAGACATGTTCCGCGCTAACGAGATTAATAATTCCTGAAGAAATGAATGAACAAATTTGCGAAATTATTGCTGCAAAAAATAATTCATACTTAGTAGGGAACCCTTTAGATGAGAATACAAGATGTGGACCGATGGTTAGTTCAAGACAACAGTCTAGCGTCACAGAGTATATACAGTCAGGAATTAATGAAGGAGCCACCTTAATTTCAGGAGGATTGGGGATGCCAGATGGGGTCGCCAAAGGATTCTATGTAAAACCAACTATTTTTGCGAATGTGACGTCGGAAATGAAAATATGGAAAGAAGAGATTTTTGGTCCTGTTCTAGTCATTACAACTTACAAAAATGAAAGTGAAGCACTATCTTTGGCTAATGATTCAATATATGGATTATCGGGGGGGGTATGGTCCGCGAGTAATGAAAGAGCAATCGAGTTTGCGAAAAAAATGAGAACTGGGCAGGTTAGTATAAATGGAGGGGCATTTAATGTAAGTGCTCCATTTGGAGGATACAAATTATCCGGTAATGGAAGAGAACTAGGGACGCATGGACTTGATGAATTCCTAGAAATCAAGTCAATTCAAATGTAATTTCTTGGAGAGAATACAATTAATCAACGGCCAACCCATTTCGGTTCATTTCGTTCAAGAAATGCTCGAACACCAATTTCTTTGTCTTCAGTATCAAACAAAGCCACGAATTCTGATCTTTCTGCTAGCACTCCGTCTGTAAAAGATAAATCAAGGGATGCGCGTACTGCACGTTTGGCTACCCTAGTTGTATATGGTGACTTTTTTGCAATATTTTCTGCTAACGACATAGCGACATTTTCGAGTTCACTAGGAGTTGTGACTGCATTAACTAATCCACATGATAATGCTGTTTCTGAATTAATCATCTCACCGGTTAAAACCATCTCTAATGCCTTACCATAACCAAGAAGTCGCGACAGCCTTTGTGTCCCACCGCCTCCAGGGATTAAACCTAAATTAATTTCAGGCGTACCAAATTTCGCTCTATCTGAAGCCACCCTTAAGTCACAGGAAAGTGCTAACTCGGTTCCACCACCTAGGGCAAAACCATCAACCATTGCAATAGTTGGTTTGGTAAGATTCCAAACTCGCTCCCATGCATTATCTTCAAAAAAGTCCCTTACATCATCGGAATTTTTACCTAAAAATTCAGAAATATCCGCTCCAGCAGCGAAGGATGCCGGTTTAGGTCTCTTTCCTTCAGCAGGAGATTTCGGGGGCGCACCACGAATTACAATAACTCTGATTAAATCATTTGATTCGGCCATACTACAAGCCTCTTTAAGAGCATTATGAGATTCTGAATTCAATGAATTAAGTTTATCTGGACGATTCAAAGTCCAAACTGAAATCAAACCACCTTGTGGATAAGTGCCCTCGACTTCTATGTTTTCAATTAACAATACATCCTCATTCATATGTCTTCGAAAGATGTTTGATGTTTGAACATACGGTAATGTTACTCAGGATTCTTGTCCATTTGTGAGGGCATTGGTGGCATTCCGGGGGGCGGAGGCATGGGCGGCATCCCAGGAGGAGGAGGCATAGGGGGTATTCCAAGAGGTGGTGGCAAATCTAGAGGTACTGAAATCACATCTAAATTATTTCTTTGTTTATCTTTCTTCTCTACTTCTAAAGGTATTTTGATTTTTAGTATTCTCATATTATCAATTCTAATGTATGATACACCGAGTGGTTTACTTCCATCAGAATTTTCAGGTTCCTCAATAATCGTTAAACCATGATTTGGATCATTTAAAAGAGTAGCTAAATCCTCGCCATCTTCTACCTCAGTCCATAAACGAGCCTTTGCGGCTCTCCTTTCTGCCAGTGCCATTCTTCGCTTTCTCTCTAAACTAGAGCGAATTTCAGCCTGTCTAGATCTACGTTGATCGACAAATGCCTCTATTTCTGATTCCATTTCTGATTGAGCATCAGATGTAATAACTAATTTTTCTGCTAATTTTGTACCGGCTACTGCTTGGGCACCCATACTTGGCAAAGGAGGCATTTCCATCGAAGAAAGTAAATCATTAACAGGTAATGGAGGGATTTCAGGGGGTGGCATCGGTGAATCTTTCGCTCTTCGACGACTTCTTCTGAGTTTTTCATCTCTTTTTTCACTAATATTTTCTAACTCATTAATTGGTTGAGATATTTCCGGAGTATGCACTACTTGAGTAGTCTCTTTCGGAGATAATTCTTCCGAGATACTAGGAGGCACCAACTTTTGATTACCTGTGAACATCAAAACAGTGAGAATCGATAAAAGAACTATACCAATAGCGACCGAAGATACTAATTCTAACTGCCCCTGAACTATAAAGAAAAATATAAGTCCTAAAATTAGGGAAAACCAGCCAGTTATTCTAATCATAGATGGCATACTATCGTACCTTCGAACCGGTCACCTATCTTCACTCTGACGGCCCTCTAAGTTCGTCATAAAGAATTCTCAAAGATTTTCCACGATGCGATTTAGAGTCTTTTTCTAACTGTGACATTTCTCCAAATGTCCTACCATCTCCTGAATCTGGAATAAAAATTGGATCGAATCCAAATCCATGGGAACCTCGGATTTCAGTAGAAATCTTACCTGAACAAATTCCTAAGGAATTAAAGTATTTGCCGTCTTGATAAAGTATAGAGTATGCACGATATTCTGCTTGTCGATTATTATTACCTTCTAAAATTTTAGTAATACCATGATTGCCTATAGTTTTCTGTACATATGAAGAATAAACACCAGGAAAACCACCTAGATCATTGATAAATAATCCAGAATCTTCAACTAAAATTGAAAAATCAGAGAATTCCGTTCCAGAAATCATTTCTAGAGACTGGTCTACTTTAGATTTTGAAATTCTTTCAATATCTTCAGTTTGTGGCTCGATGAAATCTGGAGGTGAACCTTGAATCAATAATTGCTGAATTGAGTAGCCCAATGGCTCTAATACAGCCCTAGCTTCTTTAATCTTATTTTGATTGCTTGTTGCAAAAAGAATTTTAAATTTCTTAGGCATGATATCTCACCCGTCCTCTAATAGAATTAAATCTTTCAATAACTTCCTTACCAGATGGCGAAAATGTATCTGTAGATGAAAGATAACCGTCGACCAATACATCAATTGCACCTTCAAACTCATGATGACTAGCATTTAGACATTCATTTAATACTTGTAAATCAAGTCCTAACTGCTCTATTTCTGGTGCTATTTTAGAAAGACCAAAATCAATAAGAAAAAGAGATTTAAAATCATTAATCATAATATTATGAGTTGTCAAATCACCGTGAGATAGCCCTAAGTTATGCATTTCACGTATTAATTTGCCTAATTCTCTAATCTCTCCAAACCCTGACCTACCTGATAGCAATGATTCATACAAGGTTTCTCCTTCAACATGACTTAACATAATCCAACCTTTATCTAAATCCGCATCCAATAGAGAAGGACAAGACAATTCTGAAGAGTGGAGTTTATTCAATGCTCGGACTTCTACTGATAGTCGCTGACGAGTTAATCTACGATCTAAATCGGGATGACGATAGGAACGAGGATTACGTATTTTTAATACTGCCTTGGCGCCCATCCAATATCCTGAAATTACTATCGCCTCAGCACCTTGGTGAAGAATTTCAGACTGTTTCCACATTGGCACCAACTCTTCTCCCATGTGTATCGGAGGTGACATACCTTGAAAGAGGTTAAACATGACCAATGACTGTATTAGTATGTCTATGGACCTACCGTTAGCACCTAATCCGCGTGGAAAAGTAGTGCCTAAAGTATTTTCACAACAACAAATCGAAGAAGAGGCAGTTAGACTAAGTGAAGTGATTAGACAGCCTAAAAGATGGACTGTAGAACATTGTAAAACAATAGCATCTTATACATTAGAGATTAATCAATTAAAGAAGGAAAAAGATGTTTACTTGATAGCTCACTCATATCAAACACCCGACATAGTATATGGTGTGGCTGATGAGGTATCTGATAGTTACTCATTATCTAAATCTGCTAGAGATGCAGAACAACAAATAATCTTATTTTCAAGTGTGAGATTTATGGCGGAAACTGCTAAAATATTAAGCCCCGATAAGCTAGTTTTACACCCGTCTCCAGAAGCAGGATGCTCTTTATCAGAAAGTATTACTGCTCAAGATGTAAGAGATCTAAAAGAAAAATATCCAGGAGTTCCAGTAGCTTGTTATATCAACACTACAGCAGAAGTAAAGGCAGAAGTTGATGTTTGTGTAACCAGTAGTAACTATCTGAAAATATGTGAAAACTTACCCGGTAATAAATTAATTTTCGTACCTGATAAATTCATGGGTGAGCATTTACAAAATTCTCTTAGAGGTAAGAAAGAAGTTATCATCTACGATGGAGTATGTGAAGTTCATGCATTATTCACTGGAGAAAAGGTATTATCATGGAAGCAAAGAGCTAGAAATTTAGGAATTGATTTACAGGTATTAAGCCATCCAGAATGTGCAGCAGATGTTTTGGAAGAAAGTGATATAATTGGGAGTAGTGAAGTATTGATTAAAGAATCAATAAGGTTAGGCCAAGAAGGAATGACCGACATTATGTTAATCACGGAATGCGGAACTGCAGACAGAGTCATGGCAGAAACAAAACAAGAAATGAATATAGTGGGTACTTGTGTCATGTGTAGACATATGAAAGCAACATTACTGGAAGATATTTTACAAGCTCTAAGAGAACCACGTACTGAACAAATTATTGAATTAGACCAAGAAATTATAGAAAAAGCCAAGTTTTCTTTAGATGAAATGTTCAGATATGCCGAACTTTAATATTTTGACCTTTTTTCTATTGCTAATTGATGTGACCAAACTAATAACAAGGGTATGAGCATTACAACTGCCAATTGTAAAACAACTGAAGAGTACTCCTCAAACGTATTTTCTAACGAATAAATTACTAACTCAGAGTTTCCATCTTCATCGATTGTTATCCAAGTAATACCATCACTTAGCATATATGGATTGTATTGATTATTACCATCATGAGTAATTTGAACCCATTCATTATTACCCAAAATATCCCATAGAAATACTTCTCGATTGTATTCAAGAGGATCAAAATTAGGTGTATTTCCAGGAATTGGCCTTTGTAAAAATGCTATGTTATTGCCATCAATACTAGGTGATTCAGCAGGCCATAGTGGATTTGAAATTATTTCCTGCTTTCCGCTTAATAAATCTATTAAGATAAGACGATTTAATGGCCCTATGTCAACTAAAGCAACAAGAAAATTACCATCCATTTCTATATCTAAGATTGTAGAATTATTATAGTCTACAGGTATTCCAAATAAACTTTCTAAATATTCATCATTCAAATCGTTAGAAAATGTTTCAATAATTATATCAGATCTAAAACCACTTGGATTGAATAATGTCGAGACATTAATGATGGGGCCATTTACAGTATTAGATGCAGATGCGATGAAGGAATCAGATGCCTCAACTGTCGTTAAATTATTAATTTCATTTGTAATCAATATTTGACCTGTAAAAACATCTATTATTTCGATTGTACCATTTTTAACTAAAACTAAAAATGGGTCTCCATTATTATTTTGGCCAATTGATACCTGTTGTAAGTTCATCCCTTCATGAATACTAAATATTGGCTCTATTATTTCTGAAGAGACATTTTCTAAATTAAAGTAATCTAAATGTGAATTATCAAATAAGACCAGACTATTATTAGATAATTCAATACTAGGGGGGTTATTCCAATCCATACCTGAAATTAGTTTCTCGTCCTGAGTACTAACATTCCAAAGCTTGATTTTAATATCTTCATTAATTTCTTCGACCCCTACAACCCAACCTTCAGAACCTGCTGATTTGGTCGGATTCACGCCTTCAATAGGGAAATCTTGGTGAGTAGCATCCCATAATAATACACTACTAGTCAATATTAATAGAACTGCAATAAATGCCTTAGTTTGGCTAGAACTAGGTTCTTGAAGGGGTTTAAATATACTTTTAACTAGAATCCAACTGTCGGAAAACCACTTTTTGGGGTTATCAATCGCGCGTGCTAATCTTCTAGAAAATAGACGTTCATCTGCAAACTGCCAAATAGGCTTATGTGTCTTTGAAGTGATTTCAACAGCAATTACTGCTACTATAATACCACCTATAATATCTGAAATCCAATGTATTCCAAGGTATAAAATTGTGAACGCTGTGATTGTGATAAATAGTAATAATAATCTTCGATAACGTAACCATCTTTCATCTGAATCCCATCTTTCCATAGTCAACCATATTGCAAAAGGAAGTCCAATGTGTAAACTAGGCATACCATTAGTAAATGGATCGATTTGGATAAACCAATTATGAATTTCTGGAGTTAAATCATATGCTATTGTTTCCATCCCGGGGATATAATTACCAGTCACCCTTACATTGAAAAAAAGGTAAAATGGTATAGCTAAGATATACACCCAAAACATAGATAATGACACTCGATCAGCCATATATCGGTCATCAAAAAATATAGGATAAATAAAAGAAGAGAACGTTACTGCCATGAATCCCATAACATAAAAATGTGTCAGACCTACCGATAATATAGAATTAGTTAATGATTGTTGAATCCATAAAACTATGTCACCCTCAATTGCATAGACATATGGAGTCATATCGAGTTGAGTATTTGCCATAAGAATTCTATCTAATTGATCGAGTATATCTTTCCATAAATAGACTGAAAATACTACTATCATATGTGCCCAATATCTCCTGAACATATCAACAAAACCAGATATACGTATTTTAGCGTAATCTGGTTTGAAAAAAGGCATTAAGGCTATACTAATTACTATAGCTCCGGTAATCCAAGTTAGATAGATGCTAGTTCCTACAGCCATACTATCAATCTATCCGAGATGGAACACCATCATCAAACTGACCCTTCGGTGAGGTAAGGATCTAAGATATACGAACTGTTGGACTGCTAGGCTTTTCTAATGTTTCAATAACCTTTTCTACTATTTTATCAAAGGCTTGAGCTGTAGCACCAGTGGGTTCAGCAACAATTCGATGTACTCCATCGTCTCCACCACGGACAATTCCAGGGTCAAAAGGCAAAGATCCCAGGAATGGCACGGATAAATTGCCTGCTGCATCTTCTCCACCACCGCTCTTGAATACATCAAGAGTAATTGACCAATTACCCTCATTATCGGAAGTAGTCTCAATCAAGCTGCCGCTAGGCCCATGAATTGCAATTTTTGTATTTGGTTCAGTTTCTCCATTAATTGTATAGCCACTCATATTTTCTACTACACCAATTACAGGAATTGAAATTGTTTTAGCGAAGTTTATTGATTTGCGACTATCTAAGAGTGCAACTTCTTGAGGAGTAGTTACAATTACTACCCCATCGATTGTTGGGAGACTTTGAGATACTGTCAAAGGCTCATCGCTAGTACCTGGAGGGAAATCTATGATTAGTGCGTCTAATTCACCCCATTCAACATCACCAATGAATTGGTTTATTGCCCCTAGTTTTATTGGACCACGCCAAATAACAGGTTTATCAGGATCTTCAATTAGGAAAGCCATAGAAATAACTTTTATTCCATGAGCACCGATTGCCGGATGTATTCTTCCATTCTCAACATGTAAATCGGTTCCTTCTAGACCAAGCATTTTAGGAACGTTTGGACCAGTTATATCAATATCCATAATTCCTACCTTTTTACCCATACGGGCTAAAGAAAGTGCAAGACCTGTAGCAACGGTGGATTTACCAACTCCTCCTTTACCTGATAAGACCATGATTTTATGCTTAATATCTTCGTCAATTTTGTTAATTCTAAGCTTCCTCTGCATTTGTTGATATGCCTGTTCCATCTGAACTTTCTGTTCAGATGAAACCTCTGGTTTGTCTTCTTTTTGTTCAGAACTACCTTGATGATGACTAATTGGGGCATCGGACATTAATTAATGGGCAGACTAAATGATACTTCAACCCTAGTTAACATTACTTCTACATTTTTACAAGAAACTATTGTAGTTTATTTAATTAAGCGAAACAATTCGTATATTATTATGAAACTTCTATTCGTATGTGTAGGAAACACTTGTAGAAGTCAAATGGCTGAAGCTTTAGCGAAAGATATGGGGTTTGAGGTGCAATCTGCAGGGACACATCCTGGTAAAAATATTGCTGCAAATGCAATATTGGTTATAGAAGAATTAGGTATTGAAATTAATAATCAATATCCAAAATCTATAGATCATATCCACACTGAATCATTTGATAAAATAATTAGCATGGGCTGTGGCGTTAGATGCCCGGAGTTAGTAATTTCAGAAGATTGGGGATTAGAAGATCCTATTGGAAAATCACTCGATTTTTATAGAAAAACTAGAGAAAAAATACAATCATTATTACAAAAATTGTCTCAAACTCAGACCGACGCGTAGAAAAGTGACTCAGGTTTCCCAATATACATACGAGTGTAGTGTAGTGGTTATCACCGGGCGTTGCCAACGCCTGAACCCGGGTTCAAATCCCGGCACTCGTACCAATTCAGTCAAACTCTGAATCTCGGAAAACTAACAATATACCGGCTGCAGATAAGATTAATGTGAATACTAGTCCTAAAATTATTAGAACAGATGTGTTTTCTAAAATCCAATTTTCTGATACTGGATTAGTATTCATTTTCTCTAAATCAAGTATTACTCTTTGATCATCTGGTTGAGTAGTAGATAGATAAATATCAGTACCCCTAATTAGGATTTCAAGTTCACCATTAGGTAAACTAGAGCGTGCAAAAACTTCTACTGAATAGACACCATCTCCTGAAATTCTATCACCACTTAAACCATCATCATTCATCAAAATCCAATCATTAGATTGACCAATTGGCGCCAAGCGCCCCATCTTAACTTGGACCGAAGAAATACCATCGGGGTCATAAATAGTTACTTCTAGAACTTGAGAAATCGGCTCACCACTCGTTGGAACTTGAACAACACTGGAAAATTCACCATCTTTAGAAATGTTATAATCAACTATCATTGGTGCCTCATTCTTTATTGTTAGTAGAGAATCAAATATTTCTCCATTCAATGAATATTCAGTTATTATTCTCGATGAACCATAATTATCAGTCATTCGAATTGGGATTAGCCTCTCTCCGGGAGCCATTTGATCAGGTACCTTAAACTGACCTAACCACTGTGAATCTGTGAAAACCATATCGATAGATTCGCCTCCTGAACTCATCAACTCTAAAGAAATTGAGGCGATCCCATGAGCATCTTCTGCAACTATAGATACACTAACTGTATCTCCACGATAAACAATATTTGGTGTGAAAATTATTGATGATGTAGTAGGGGCGGGATTTAGTATTTCTATACTATCAGTTATGGTAATAGTTTCCCAGATATCTATCATTTCTATGTCTATCGACTTGTTACCAAATTCAAGACCTTCTGCATTTACCAATGCGGTCCAAATATTGTCATGAATTACTTCATCTCCTGAAAATCCTCTATCCGAAAGTTCAATGATTCCTAAACCAAAATTAGACAAATCTACATTAACTGAAAGAATATCATTATCAATATCTAGGACAGTTATCTCCAAGTGTGCCATTCCTCCCTCAGCATATAAGGAACCTTCTCTAAATTGAATTGACTCTAAAGAAGGAGGAGAATTCTCAGCGGCTGTAATTACAGATGGATATCGTATTTTATCAAGATTCTGAGTTTCATAAAAATCTATCTTAACATCTAATCCCATATCTACAGTAACAGATCTATTCACATAGTTAAAAAGTCCAGATAAAAGTCCTTCATTTATTATACTGCCATGTGCATGACTGTCATTCCCATAATCGCCAACCCAGTCAATAACTTTCACGACATGACCGTCTATAATTTCCTCTCTTGAATCTTTAACAAGTACTGATAGTATGAAGTCTAAATTTTTAGAAATCTTAAGTTCATCTCCAGGAAATAATACTTCGGGTACTACACCGGTTTCCTTAGTTATTGGTGTCGTATCAATTGAATTAGCAGGAGGCCTTTCTACATCTATTGGAATGGGTGAAACTTCGGGGTACTCATCATAAGTTGTACCATTATCTTCAATGTACAAATATCTTATAGTTGGATTATCCCAACTCGACTGAGGGACTGTATATTCATATGTCAGGTTATGCTCAGCAGTGAGATCTTGATTGATTGGGAAATTAGAGAATGATGAAACATTAAACCAATTCTCATTTTTTATCTTATTAACTTCAAAATTAGCTCCCGAAGCATTAACCTGAGATGTTGCTTCTTCAATATACCGAATTATACCAAAGGAACCAGATGCATCGCCGCTGTAGGTTCCGTCTACTCTAAGAGTATCCACAATAATCAAACCATTTCGTTCTTCAAAATGGAAATTATCAACAGTCCCGTTAGAGAAGATATATGGCTCTGATTCTGAAACTATGAAATTAAAATCTCCGTTACCTGTATACTTGAATAATTGTTCTTCTTGGACTCCATATACCCATAAGTCATTAAATCTAAATTCCTCTAACTCAAGCGCTATATTTCCATCCGCAAATTCAATAAAACTTGTAGCAGATGCAGCCATATTTATTTGCTGATAATCACGTATACCATTACTATCAAATGATTCAAAATAGAACGTAGAAATTTGACCATCTAAGGATAATATTTCCTCATCATCAGAATTAGCAAACATCTCGACAACCCCATTACCATTAATTATCAAATGTTCAGTAAAGTCTTCCTGAGATAAGGTGCGATTGTATTGGGCATTGGTTACATTAACAGAAACAAATAGGCCATTTTGAGTTGTGAGAAGTGATCCTTGGCCCTGCATTTCAAATTCTTGCCCTACTAATTCTTCCTCAAAATAAGTTTGATTCAACCATACCTTATCCAGATCTAATTCTATATCTATATCTCCTGAATTAGTAATTTCAAAATTTCCACTACCTAATTCATTAGAAATCAAGGTTTGGCCGCTTCTTTGTTGCCATCCCCTACCTTCAAAAGAAAGGTTTGTTGAACTATTCTGATTAAAATCAGACAAACTATTACTCCAAGTCCTATTAGTTGTTATTTCATGATCTGAAATCGGTTGGTTCCAATTTGTAACTCTAATATCTCTAAAACATGAAGCTTCTAAAGTCTCAACTGAAATCTGAATTTCATCTTTAAAATAAGGTTCTTCAGGTAATGTGATGTCTATTGCACCGCCTGCAACAATAATATTTGAATTCAGAGAATTACCAATTGATTGATTACTCCTATCATGATTTATGGAAAAATCAATCAAATGGGGGTTTGAACCATTCATAAAAGGAGGAATGAACTCAACAACATATCTATGTATTACTGATGAAATAATTACTGTACTATTTTCATCTGGACTCTCTAATAATTCATAATTAAAGTCCCAATCTGTAAGAATTGTACATTCTGTATTGTTTTCACTATCTGCTAATACCAAAGATGAAAAACTACTGAATAACAGTATTGAGAGAGTCAAAACGACCTTCTTGCGGGCATCCATAAATTAACTTCCAGAGCCCTACTTTTGAAGATATTGGGATTTTGTTTATACATAACTAGAATAATGGTTCTTCCCAATCATCTTCTTCACCTGATCTTTCTTTCCAGAGATTAGCAGGCATATCATCATAAATACCTGCATAAGGGTCATCATCAACCTTCTTTTTATTCCTCAAATCCATAGCTGCGAGAGCGAAAGCCTCTGCTGAAGATTTAAATTTCCAATAATGTATTCTCCATTCTCTTCCATCCCAAAGTGTTGTTTCTTCGGATTCTGTGGTCAAAAGATCATAATCTTGTAATTGATAGAACAGATTCCTGTCATTAGGTTCCAATGCATTATCAATTATACGATTCGAAAAACCAAAGAATCCAAGAGCATGTTCGGCAATGCCTTCTGCTACAACCGTTTCCATATCTTCATCGACTTTACGACGAATTGCTTGAGTCAACTGTGCCAATGTCAAACCGATATTACCGCCCCCTATATCTATTCTATGGAAGGGTGTGACTTATCAACCATGCTTCAAGATGATTTCAAATTTATTTTTGTAAACCCGAAGCGGTTAATCGATGGAGGTCCCTCGATAACGTGATGGAGATAGAGGGGGTTAAGACATTCTTGGGCCTTGAAGAGAACAAAGAAGGGCCTTTTGATATTGTAATCCTGCCAATTCCATATGAAATGACAACAAGTTATAGAGAAGGAACTGAGTTTGGACCAAAGGCCTGTATTAATGCTAGCATACAGGTCGAAATAAATGATGAATTACTAGAGAGTGAACTGCCATGTGGTTTCAAAATTCATACATCTAAACCATGGGATAATGATGTCCCTAGCCTCAAAGAAGCTCTCGTGAGTATCACCAACTTCTCTACACCTTGGATGAATGGCGAACAGTTTCCAATCATTTTAGGAGGAGAACATGGTTTACTACTACCATTAATTGAAGCTGTAAAAGAACACCCTAGTATTAATCGAGAATTGCAAAAATTAACTATTGTTCAAATTGATGCTCATGCAGATCTAAGAGATGAGTTAAATGGAGAAAAATTTTCACATGGCACAGTAATAAGAAGAGTCTTAGATGCTGGAGTTGGTAATGTTATTCAGATAGGAGTTAGGACTTACAGTTCGGAAGAAGAAGAAATTATTCAGAATGATGAAAGAGTTAGAACTTGGTTTGCTAGAGATTTGATTAAGGTGAATCCTAATCTGTCGGATTGGGATTTAATGATTGATGAAATTAAAAGAATAGAGGGGCCAATCTGGTTGACATTTGATATAGACGGTCTTGATGGAAGCTTAGTTCCGGCGACAGGTACTCCAGTCCCCGGAGGACTTTCTTATTGGGGAGCAATAGAAATTATAGAATCATTATTCTCTGCTAAAGATACTGAAGTAATAGGTGCAGATATTAATGAAATTTCTACATCACAGGGAACGAATTTAACGGAGTTTTCAGCTGCACTTATTGCTACAAAAATTTTAGCATGCCATATTGCGAATAATATTTCAAAATAGGGAGTGAGCATATTGGTATTTTTATTAATTGAGAAGAGCCCATCGGTTGAAGATTTCATGAAACTGAGAAAAGCCGCGGGTATGCCATCTAGATCTATAGATGGTGTCCATAGAGGGATCAACAATTCATTATTTTCAGTAATTATTATTGAAGAAAAAGAAAATCTAACTAGAACTGTTGGTATGGGGAGAATAATTGGAGACGGTGGTACAGTCTATCATATATGTGACATGGTGGTATTACCTGAATTACAGGATCAAGGTTTAGGTTCTATGATGATGGATTCAATAATGAGTTATATCAGAAAAAACGCACCTAAATCATCCTATGTTAGTTTAATGGCAGATGTTAGTGGTTTTTATGAGAAATGGGGATTCGAAGATTCGAGCCCGACCAAAGGAATGTTTTACAGGACATAAAAACTTGAATAGAGCGTTCGAGTAATATTTATTATTAAAATATACAATTCTAGATTAATTATAATTTATATATTATCTAATATTGATTTGAAGTTGAGACTTTAATAAACAATTCTTTGTATAATTGAACATAATGGCGTGCTTATGAAAGTTACAACAAGTGGTTTTTTAGAAACTGGAAATATAATGGTAATACCTGTTTTTGAAGGTTGCAATAAAGCTCCAAATAATGCAACAACAAATCTGAATCGTAGTGCTAGCATTGCAGTAAAATCTGCTTTTGCTAGTGATTCTTTCACCGGTAAGCTTGGTGAATCATTGAGTATCTGGACAAAAGAATGTCAAATAATCCTATTAGGAGTAGGAGAAAAAAATGATTTGACAACTAAAAAATCTAGAGATACGGGAGCTAAGTGTTTCGCATCTCTTTCAAAGAATCATGGGACTAAAATTGTAATTCGATACACTACTGGATGGAATGTTAAGAATATGGCTGCCTTTGCCGAAGGAATGATTCTAAGAGATTATTCATTTGATAAATATCAAAAGAAAGAGGATGACAAAAAAGGCCCTTGGTCTCTAATGTGTCAAACCATAGAAAGACATCAAGATGCGTTAAATTCAGCAGTAAATAGGGCGTATGAAATAGCTACGGGGGTTCATTTAGCACGTGATTTAGGAAATGAACCTGCGAATAAGTTATACCCAGAAGAATTTGGAAAAAGAGCTCTTGAATGGTCCAAAGATAAGCAAAATGTTGAAGTTGAAGTTTGGAATTATGCACGCCTCAAAGAAGAAGGGATGTATGGGCTTATCGAGGTTGGTAAAGGAAGTATACACAAACCTTGCATGGTATTCTTTCGTTTGAATCCAAGTGCTAATAAAGATTCAGAAGTGCCTTGTATCGTTGGAAAGGGTATTACTTTTGATTCCGGGGGAATTTCAATTAAAGGCAGTGCTGGGATGGATGAAATGAAACTAGACATGCATGGTTCTGCAACTGTTTTCGGTTTATTTCAGGCACTCCATGCAACTGGATATGAAGGACGAATTAATGGCATTACTTGTATGGCAGAAAATATGCCTAGTGCCGAGGCATATCGTCCAGGCGACGTAATTAACACCTATTCGGGTAAGACAATAGAAGTTTTGAATACTGATGCTGAGGGCCGAAATGTTCTCGCAGATGGTCTATGGAAAGCTAGCGAACTAAAACCCTCTTATATCATAGATTTAGCTACACTAACTGGATCAATTGTTGTTGCACTTGGTCACGAGGCAACAGGATTATTTTCTAATAATAAAGCATTATCAGGAAAAATACAAGCAGCAGGAGATGAAGTAGATGAGATTTCTTGGCCTATGCCACTCCTCCCTGCCTTTGAAAAACAAATGACTTCATCAAAAATTGCAGATGTACGCAACCAAGGTAAGGGAAGATGGGGGGGCGCTAGCCAAGCAGCAGGTTTCCTAAAGCAATTTGTCCAAGAACGCGAAGATAAAGAAGGGAAAAAGTCACAAATACCATGGGCACATTTAGACATTGCTGGCACCGCTGGGATCTGGGGTGGGGAAACAAATGTCACAGTTGGACACGGTGCAACTGGAGTGCAGGTACGAGCATTACACTACTTAATAACGCAGAAATAAAATTACTCAATGGGTTCCTGAGGTATCAGTAAAAAAGCAATAATATATACAATTATTAAGCCGCCACCAGAAAACAAAGTTAGTGCAGAGAATATTAACCTAGAAACAGTAGATGATATTCCTAATTTTCTAGCAATACCCGAACAAATACCTAGGATTATGCGATCGGATCGAAGCCTGTAAAGAGGTTTTGCGCCAACATTGATTTTTTGTATAGAATTACCAGACAAAAAATCACTCTTCATCTGAATCAAGCACTTCGAAATCTGCTTCTACAACATCACTTTCTTCATCTACTGAAATATCTTCTTCGGCCATTTCAGCGGAAGCTGCTTCGTACAGTTTAGATGATAGTTTATGCATTAATTCTTCCAGTTCTTGAATCCTAGATTGTATACCGTCTTCATCGAGATCATCATCAGAAACGGGTACATCATCATTAATTATCATTGATTCTAGTTCTTTGAGTTTATCTAAAACGGGATTTACTACATCTTCTGTGAGTTTGTCTTTTGTTTCATCAATTGTACGACGTGTTTGGTAAACGATACTATCGGCCGTATTTCTTAGTTCAACTTTCATTTTACGGCGCTTATCTTCCTCAGCAAATTCTTCGGCATCAGTTATCTTTTGTTTTATTTCTTCCTCTGAAAGAGATGTTTGCCCCTCAATCTTAATTGATTGCTCAGTTCCTGTTCCAAGATCTTTAGCGGACACACTAACTATCCCATTCGCATCAATATCAAAAGTTACTTCTATCTGTGGAAGACCTCTAGGTGCTGGCGGAATCCCCATCAAATGGAACCTTCCAAGAGAAGTATTATCATTCGCAAACTCACGTTCGCCCTGAAGAACATGTACTTCGACTGCAGGTTGACTATCTTGAGCAGTTGAGAACGTTTCAGAACGACGTGAGGGAATTGTAGTATTTCTTTCAATCATGGTAGTCATCACACCACCCAAGGTCTCAATACCCAAAGTTAGTGGCGTTACATCAAGAAGCAAGACATCAGTTACTCCTTCGTCACCTACAATAATTCCTGCTTGAAGTGCTGCACCAAGAGCGACTGCTTCATCTGGATTTACGCCTTTGAATGGAGATTTACCCACTTCTGACTCGATAGCGGTTTGAACTGCTGGTATACGTGTTGAACCGCCAACAAGAATTACTTTATCGACATCTCCTTTACCAATCCCTGCATCTTTCATTGCCCTTCTAGTAGGAGCCATAGTTTTCTCAACTAATTTAGAAGTTAAATCTTCAAATTTAGCTCTTGATAGTGAAAGATCAAGATGTTCTGGTTGTCCATCTTTCATAGTAATAAAGGGTAAATTAATTTGCGACATAGTAGTTCCAGAAAGTTCTATTTTGGCCTTTTCAGCTGCTTCTCTAAGGCGACTCATTGCTTGCATATCCTTAGTTAAGTCAATACCAGAAGTTTTCTTATATTCGTCAGTAATCCATTTTACAACTTCATGATCAAAATCATCTCCTCCAAGTTTATTATTACCACTAGTTGCTTTGACTTCTATCTGAGGCTGTCCGTCTACCTGATATATTTCCAGTACAGAAACATCGAATGTCCCTCCACCCAAATCATAGACGAGAATTGTTTGGTCTTCTGCCTTATCGACACCATATGCCAAAGCAGCTGCTGTCGGTTCATTGATGATTCTCAATACTTCAAGACCTGCTATGCGGCCTGCATCTTGAGTGGCTTTTCTCTGAGCATCATCAAAATATGCAGGGCATGTGATTACTGCTTGAGTGACCTCACGTCCTAAATATGACTCGGCATCTGCCTTTAATTTTTGTAAAACAAAAGCTGAAACTTCTTGCGGAGTGTACTTATTCTCATCAATATCCTTCGACCAATCCGTACCCATTTCTCTTTTGACGGAAAGAATTGTCCTTTCAGAATTAGTTACTGCCTGACGTTTAGCAGTAACACCGACTAAACGTTCACCATCCTTACTAAATGCAACTACAGAAGGAGTTGTTCTTGCTCCTTCAGAGTTTGCAATTACTATCGCCTGGCCACCTTCAAGAGTTGCCACACAGCTATTTGTCGTTCCAAGATCTATTCCAATTACAGGTCCACTCATTTTCTCACATCCTTTTTTCAATTATAACTTCTTATATCGAATACTACATCTAGAATACCATTATTTAGGCTCCATTCTACTATCTGATCCGCTATTTCAGGGAGGTCAAACTTCTTGAATGGCCTTAGCTGGGTTTTTCTCATTAATTGAAGAACTTTTCCAGCATCTACCAAATTAAGTTCTAATTCGGATACAGTAATATCAAGTTGCCTAGATAAATCTATAGTTGCATACATTCTATCTTCATGGATATGAATATCTGCTTCTAAGAATTGTTCATCCTCGTTATCCTCATGTTCTAACTCAGCCTCAACAACAGGAGTTGGATTATTTACTTGGATATTAACACCCATGTTCCTAAATAATTCTGAAATACCATCAGGACCATTTAGCATAGATTCCATCGTTCTCCGAAAGTCATCTGGATCGCCATTGATGTCAATTTTCATATCCTTATTTGACATTTCTTCAGGATCTATACCCATCTTCTCGAACTGCTCTCGAACTTGAGACATCATGTTTTTTAGCATAGAAATATCTATTGGCATACCCATTTTACTGAACATATCGGCCATTTCTTTGAGCATCTTCTCCTCCCATTCATCTTTACTAGGAACGCTCATTAATACCACTACTCAACTCAAGGTTGTATAGTCCGAAGTTGCCTCCCTTTATGAACTTCACGTTACTAATTCTTACTGACATTAACAAAAAATTATACAATATTAGATTGGAGCCAGTAGGAGCGATTTCAAATCAGGTTAGTGGGTCGGAAGGACTACATGGCAGATGCAGAACATGAAGTTGCTTTGGAAGATACTGACCGTATACATGGCCGTACTGCATTAGTACGTAATGTTGCAGCAGCGGTATCTCTTTCAAATGCAGTACGCTCAACACTTGGGCCTAGAGGTCTCGACAAGATGCTTGTAAATGAATCAGGCGAGGCAATAGTAACAAATGATGGAGTAACTGTTCTTGAAACTGCAAGAGTTGAGCATCCAACTGCCAATCTATTGATCGCGTCATCTAGTTCACAAGATAAATCTGCCAGAGACGGGACCACTACTACAGTAATATTAATGGCAGAAATGCTACAAAATTCTCTAGAATTAGTTCGTTCGGGGATCCATCCTTCTATAATTACTAAAGGATACAGAATAGCGAATGAAGAGGCGCTAAAAGAAATAGAAACGTTAGCGCGTGTAGCAGACAATAGAAAAATGAGGCATTCTGTCGTTACTACATCATTACAGGGAAAAATAGATTCTTTACTTTCTTCACATTTGACAGAATTAGCATTGGAAGCAGCGGATTCTTTAGTAGACGAAGAGGGCAGCAATGACTTAGAAAGATTACGAATAAAAAGATTACAAATATCTGGAGGGAAGGCATTGGATAGCGAATTATCCCCCTCTTTAATATTGGCTAAAACGAGAATTGATAGTAATATGCCTAAATCATCTGAAGGAGGAAATATCGCCATATTAGATGGTTCATTGGAGAATAGAAAGTTAGAATTAGACGCACAAATAGAAGTAGAAAGTCTAGGAGTCTTGAATGAATTTCATGAAAGAAATAACAATAATCTTGAAATTATGATAGAGCATCTAAAAGAATTAGGGATTGATCTATTAATAGTTAGGGATGGCATTGCTGATGAGGCAATACCCATGCTCTCAAAAGCAGGAATTACTGCTTACAGAAGATTTGAACGAATTGACTTAGAACGTCTATCGAGGCTTACTGGTGCCGACATAATTCGTAGTGTAGAACGGATTCTTAAGACCAATCTTGGAGTTTATTCTTCGCGTTCAGAGAAAAATATCGGATCAATTAATTATACCACTATTGAAGGAAAATTAGGGGGAGCCATGACGATGGTAATTAGAGGTTCATCACCAGAAATAAGAGAAGAGGTAAGTAGGGCCTTTGACGACGCATTAGGAGTTAGTTATAGACTAATAAAAGAGAACCGGATTTTACCAGGAGGAGGAGCGACGCAAACACATCTCGCAAGAAAATTAAGGCAACTTTCAACTACACATTCAGGAAGAGAACAAATGGCAATAGAAGCTTATGCTGCTGCATTGGAAATTGTCCCTAGAACATTAGCACAGAATGCAGGACATGATCCAATTGACACACTCTTAGCGCTTTCTGCAGCTCAATCTAAAAATAAAAAGAATGGAGGGTGGATTGGTATTGATGGAAATTCAGGAGAGGTTTCTGACATGTATGAAAAAGGTGTCTTCGATGCGATTTTCGTAGCAAAGCACGCTATTATCGGTGCCACTGATGCTGCAATAAGTGTCCTAAGGATAGATGATGTGTTGTGGGCAAAACAAGGCCCTGAAACTCCAGATTGGAGTAATCAGATTGATGATAACTAAATTATTTAGTTAAATTTTTAATCATGTCTTTGACTAATGTTTCTAATTGAAATTCAGGTTCCCATTGCCAATCATTTCTTGCAACCTCATCGTCTACTGAGTCAGGCCATGAATCAGCATAATTCTGACGAACATCAGGTTCATAATTACAAATAAATCCAGGGATATGCTTGGCAATTTCAGATGATAACTCTTCTGCTGTAAATGAAAGTCCTGAGATATTATACCCGCAACGTGCTGAAGTAAGAGATTCAATAGGTTGGTTCATTAGCGTAATTGTAGCTCTGATTGCATCCTCCATATACATCATTGGAAGTTTTGTATCAGCCCTCAAAAAGCAATTATACGATTTTTTAGAAGATAATGCTGAGTGAAATATATCTACTGCATAATCAGTAGTACCGCCACTGACAGGAGATTTCCAAGAAATTAATCCGGGATACCTGATGCCTCTAACATCGACTCCATACTTTTGCCAATATATCATCCCTAATATTTCGCAATCAACTTTAGTCATTCCATACCTAGTTGAAGGATTCAAAGGAGTTAATTGAGGCGCATGTTTAGGAGTATCAGGACCAAAAACTGCGATTGAAGATGGAACAAATACACGTATCTTCTTTTTCCTAGCGGCTTCTAAGATATTTTTTGTCCCGCCTACATTGATTAGTTCACATAATTCTGGTTTTTCTTCCCCCTTAGCTGAAAGAATAGCGGCTAAATGATAAATTATTGTAATATTTTCATTTTCAACTAATTTGAATATTTTGTCACTATCCAGAACATCAAGAACTGTAAACGGACCACTTGATACACAAGGATGATCTGGTATTTCGCGAATATCACTGGCTAGAACCTTTGTAGAACCATAAATATCCCTTAGACTTTCTACTAAATCAGTGCCAATTTGTCCGAGAGCGCCTGTTACTAATATCCGCCCCTCCCCCAACTTCGGCATATACCCTCGGGAAGGAAGGAGATACTTAGACTTAGCAAAGGCTATTCTATAAGCCTCGGAGAAGGAATGTTGATATGCGAGACACGTTGGCTTCAAAACCCGTTGATTGGATGAAGTATGTTGTTGTAACGGGAGGAGTCTTGTCAGGACTAGGTAAAGGAATAACAGCGAGTAGCATAGGAGTATTGCTAAAATCCGCTGGACTAAGCGTCACTTCAGTTAAGATAGACCCGTATCTTAATTGTGATGCGGGGACTATGTCACCCTTCGAACATGGAGAAGTCTATGTTCTAGATGATGGTGGAGAAGTGGATTTAGATTTGGGTAATTATGAAAGATTCCTTGATATTTCTTTAACTAAAGATAACAACATCACAACAGGTAAAGTCTACCAAGCAGTTATTGAAAGAGAAAGAAGAGGTGACTACCTTGGTAAAACCGTTCAAGTCATCCCTCATATCACTAATGAAATACAAGAGTGGATAGAAAGAGTTGCAAATACATCCAGTGACGGAAGTGGAAAAACACCTGATGCTTGCGTAATAGAACTAGGCGGCACGGTAGGAGATATTGAAAGCGCTCCTTTTGTTGAAGCATTAAGGCAGTTCCAGTTTAGAGTGGGGGAAGATAATATTTGTTTTGTACACGTCAGTTTAGTGCCAGTAATGGGCCCTGTAGGTGAACAAAAAACTAAGCCAACACAACATACAGTGAAGGAATTAAGAGGCCTTGGGATAATTCCAGATATCCTTGTATGTAGATCGGAACATCCATTGAATACCGAGACAAGAGAGAAGTTGGCTGCATTTTGTCATGTATCACCAGAGGCTGTAGTTTCAGCACATGATGTTTCAAACATATACAGAATCCCGATACTTCTAGAAGAGCAAGGGGTGAGTAAAGTTCTAGCAAAGGAAATTGGATTTGAGTTACCAAATTCAAGGCCACTACTTGAAGATTGGATTCAAATGGCAAATACTGTCGATAACTTGGATGAAATAATTAAAATAGCAATGGTAGGTAAATATACGGGACTTTCAGACTCATACCTTAGTGTAATTAAAGCGCTACAGCATTCTTCATATGAAGTCAATAGAAAATTAGAAATTAATTGGATCGAATCAGAAAGTCTGGATGATAAGAAAATGGATGAAGATCCTGAAAAATATTCTGAAGCTTGGAATGTTCTAAAAAATGCTGACGGGATTCTTGTACCTGGAGGATTCGGCATAAGAGGAATCGAAGGGAAAATAAAGGCTGCAGAATATGCAAGAATAAATAAAATTCCATATCTAGGAGTTTGTTTGGGATTACAGATTGCAACAATAGAATTCTGTAGAAATGTCCTAGGGATGGAAAATGCAAATTCTACAGAATTTGATGAAAATACACCTCATCCAGCAGTTATATTCATGCCCGAAATTTCTAAGACACACATGGGTGGAACAATGCGACTAGGCGCGAAACCGACTCCTTTTTTAGTTGATGATTGCAAGATAAAAAGGCTTTATGGTAATAAAAAATATGTCGATGAGAGGCACAGACATAGGTATGAAGTAAATCCAGAATTAATAGAACAGATAGAGTCTGCTGGTTTAATCTATGTAGGCAAAGATGAAACAGGCCAAAGATGCGAAATCATGGAATTAAATGATCACCCGTATTATGTAGGCACACAGTACCATCCTGAATTTAAATCAAGACCAGGTAAACCAAGTCCACCATTCTTAGGACTTCTTATGGCGGCTGCAGGAAAAGAAATTTAATCCACTGAAACAGGTAAAACTCGAGTAGTTCTGTAGCCTTGTAATACCTTAAGATATTTTTTGCGAGCAAATTTTTCATCCAAGAGAGTATCTCCTGTTTCTATTCGTAAAAGACGTACTGAAAGCAGTTTAGCAGGAGTCACCACTCCAAGGACATTATCGATCCCTATCTCTCTAAGCACTCTTGGAGATAGTTGAAGGTTACCTCGGCCAATTAAGAAACCCTGTCCCCCCATGGGAGAGAGAAGTAGGGTCACTTCTCCTTTGTGTGACGATAATAACTCTAATAATTGTAATTCATTCAAATCTTTACCAACTTGTTTAGACCCTATTGAAGCATCTATTCCTAGTACGGTTCCTTCAAAACCAATCTGATTAGATATTGTTCTTAGTGTTCCACCAGACCCCCAAATAATTAGCCTACTATCTGAGATTAATATTTGCTTGATATGATCTGAAAGTCCTTCTATTATCTCTTCTTCACCTGTAACCTCAACACGCATCTTAGCACCCTGCATCCAACGTGGGGAGGCAGGAGTCTTTGCCTCTGCATAAAGGCGAACAGCCCATTCTCCATCCCTATATTTATCTTCATCTAAATCAAGAACCTCGGTAGATGATATCAATAAATCATCATTAAGCCATGCAGAAAGTACCTCTGCACCTGCTTTTGGTGAAGATGCGAAACAGCCTGAATGCATTTTCACCCCACAAGGTATTCCAATTACTGGAATCTCAGATTTTTTTTCGGCATCTAATACTGAAATTATATCTCTAGTAGTACCATCTCCACCGGCATATAATAGTAAATCAATATCTGACTCTAATAATGAAATTACTAAATCAGAAGTATCGGATGCCTTTGTAGAGCCTAAAGATTGATGAATAGTTATGATTTCTCCAATTTCAATATCTTCGGAGATCCAATTAGTACCCATTCTCCCTTGACTAGTAAACCACTTTATCTCAGATTTATCACGATGTAAATTAGAAAAATATTCTAATGCATCCTTAACTCTGGGTCCTGAACGGTCTTCTGCTCCTTGGGAACGAGCATATTCTGCCTGTCCATCAGAGCCTTTCAAACCCAATCGACCACCTAAACCTGCATCAGGATTCACTAACAGCCCAAGACGAACCATAACTACCGCAAAGGGAGTGTGTTAATATCAATACAGCCTATCGCTTCACCATAATGCGTATCGTTATTGCACTTGGAGGGAATGCCTTGCTAAGGCGCGGCGAAGATATGACAGCCGTAAATCAACGTAAAAATATACAAATTGCGGTGAGTGCTTTGGCGCCAATAGTTGAACAGAATGAGTTAGTAATAAGTCATGGAAATGGACCACAAGTAGGGTTACTCTCACTTCAATCAGCGGCTTACAAAGAAGTTGAAGAATACCCCTTAGACATATTAGGGGCTCAGACACAGGGAATGATTGGCTACATGATTGAACAAGAGTTAGGGAATATATTACCAATAGAAGTACCTATCGCCTCAATCCTAACAATGGTCGAAGTTGATCCCGATGATCCCGCTTTTGACAACCCTACAAAACCAATTGGCCCTGTATATAGCAAAGAAGAAGCTGAGGCGTTGAAAAATGATAAAGGATGGGAAATCAAAAAAGATGGAGAATATTGGAGAAGGGTTGTAGCCTCTCCTATACCTCATAGAATATTCGAATTAAGGCCAATACACTGGCTTTTAGAGAAAAATACTGTAGTGATATGTGCAGGCGGTGGAGGTATCCCTACTATCTACAATAAAGAAGGGAATTTAGAAGGTGTAGAAGTAGTAATAGACAAGGATAGGGCTAGTTCTTTACTAGCCTTTGAATTAGAAGCCGACATACTGATTATGGCTACTGATACTGACGGAGTCTACTCAAATTGGGGAACGGAGGAGGAAAAACTCATTTCCAAAACTACTCCTGAAGAAATTAGAAAATATGAATTCGATAAGGGTTCAATGGGGCCAAAGGTAGAAGCCGCATGTTCATTTATAGAACGTTCTGGACAAAGAGCAGTAATTGGTTCTCTGACAGATATTGAGGGCATGGTAAACGGGACTGCGGGCACTCAATTTATGCTAAAATAACTTTCAGACGAGTAATGGAATAGGCAAGGCATTCATATCATTGTGATGTCGGCGTAGTTAACGGAGG
>Ga0208941_1000025_pt1 | contig 52576 bp, 37 predicted proteins | sample AOAMet2_C27A4_35_2_FD_188080 | JGI IMG/M metagenome (GOLD analysis project Ga0208941, IMG submission 188080) | Ammonia-oxidizing marine microbial communities from Monterey Bay, California, USA - C0912_C27A4_35 (SPAdes) | ecosystem: Environmental > Aquatic > Marine > Intertidal zone | place... | reverse complement strand
TGTTGGTTTTGCTGCTGATCGGATTGTTGACCCTGTTGTCCTTGATTGGAGTCTTGGGTCTGACCTTGCTGCTGTTGGTTCTGGCCGTTCTGGTTATTTCCATTCTGACTATCGCCAGTCTGCTCACCTTGCTGACCTGATTGTTCACCACCAGATTGTTGCTGGCCTTGTCCATTATCTTGCTGCTGACCTTGCGATCCATCCTGACTGTCTTGGCCTTGTTGACCATCTTGTCCTGATTGTGATCCTTGATCTTGGCCTTGGCCTTGTTGACCGTCTTGACCTTGACCTTGACCTTGACCTTGACCTTGACCTTGGCCTTGACCTTGACCTTGACCTTGACCTTGACCTTGACCTTGGCCTTGACCTTGACCTTGACCTTGTCCTTGACCTTGTCCTTGACCTTGTCCTTGACCTTCGCCTTCACCATCTTCTCCTTCGCCGCCACCATTGGTGCCGCCTTCGCCGTCACCCTGATCGTTTCCTGGGAAATCAGGATCGTACGCATCAGGTATTCCGTCTCCATCAGAGTCAGATGAAGATCCATCGTTAGGATCATTTGGGAACGCATCGCTGCCGTCAGCTACTCCGTCACCATCAGTATCTGCTGAATTCGGGTTAGTACCCGCAGCATACTCCTGAGAGTTGGTTAAGCCGTCGCCATCCGGATCTGCGTTCGCATCACTTGATGATGTAGGATTTAGCCCGTAAGCTACTTCCCATCCATCAGGTAATCCATCGTTGTCAGTATCTGCATTGTTCATGTCTGTTCCTGCAGCCTGCTCCTCAGCATTAGTTAGTCCATCTCCGTCCCAATCGGCGCCACCATCTGATGGGTCGAGTGGATCAGAACCGTCAGCTTGAACGCCGACTGAACCAGCCATTAGCACGAGGAGTAGTGCAATCAACATACTCATATTTTTCGTTTTCTTCATTTTCTTTTCACTTCCTTAAAAATTTAGTTGTAGAGTACCCGCTGTTCTCTCTTTCCGAATAATGCTCACGCCTAATATTATGCAAACTTTTTTCAGGAGATTAGGATTGAAGAGAAGCAAGTTAAATAAATGTCTAATATAATAAAAAAACGCTTTACTGCGCTAATTTTATAGATTTTAGAACGTTCTTAAAATTTATTTAACTCCTCCTTGTTTATTATCCATTCTCGCGGGCTTTCATAGGGAACCCTCTGTTCCCTCTAACTTACGGAGGTATGTATACCCTATTTCAAGGATTCGTGAAAATGAATCAAGGAGTAAGTTTGGATAATTCCGCATTAAAGCGAGCAGATCCTAAGAAATGTAGAACGGGAGTTGCCAAGGTTGTTAAAATTAAACTGACGAAAAATAAATTTGACCAAAGTTCTATTCCATTGCCTAATGTAAAGTAAAGAGTCCAACCAATAGATATTGCAAACCATAATCTATAGCGGCGACCGAAAAGTGCAAATCTCGCTTTAACTAACTCATCGGAATAAAGCTGGGGGACTTCATCAATTTCAGCGAGATCGTGCTCAATCGCACATCGTACACAAACCAGATAGCGTGGACCATTACCACTTACGAACTGACTATCAGGGTAGTTTTGCTTACACAACCTACAGTATGCCATGTTAGTTCAAACTCTCCCAGTATGGATTGCTAATTCAAGGCTACGGTCTTCTAACTTGACTTTCATATAAAGTTGATTCAACTAGGATAGGTTTCTGGTTGAGAAAATTTGATATTAATTTATCGCCCAATGGACTGCCCACTGATTCGGGATGATACTGAATTCCGAATACTGGTAGCATTGGATGTCTAATTCCCATAACAAGAGTTTTTGATTCATCCCAAGCAGTACATGTCATTAATTCATTTTTTGAATTAAGAACTAAACTATTGTACCTCATTAGAACTTGAGGAGAATTTAAATTCGAATATAATCCACTATTATCGTGATTAATCAATGAGGGGATTCCATGTACTGCATCCAATGGTGACTCGATTAATTCCCATCCTACTGCCAGTCCCAAAGCTTGGTGTCCTAAACATAGTCCAAGTACTGGAATCTGATAATTTTCGACTATTAACTTACCATTTACCGCTAACCGGGCGATTTCCATAGTAATTTCTGATTTTTCTGGACGAGAGGGCCCTGGTCCTATAATCACATATTTCGGCTTAAAATCTTCGAGCCAATGATTAACCATCTTTTGTGGGTTAACAAATTCTTTGGGGCGACCTTCGACAATACGGACCGATTTACCTAATTTAACCAAAGAATTAGCAATATTCTCAGTAAATGAATCTAAATTATCTATCAGTAATACATCAACGGTAAAGGAAGATTGAATTTCACCCCTCAATATATGGCCTATCGTTTTGAGTGAGGTTTTCGGTTGAGGTTTTGGTTCACCAATAGGCCCCGATACTTCGGGAATTGGAGATATCTCTGATCCACGCTTGGGTAACTCTTCGATTGAAAATCCAGTTCTAAAACCCCATGTTGCATCAGTAATCGCAGTAGCCTTCCATCGTGCTTCTTCCACCTCGGAAGATGCTTGAGAACCAATTACAATACCTCCTCCCGCCTGTACTCTACCATGCCAATTATTTGGGCCAGAATGCGCTTCTAAAGTACGTATTAGAATATTAAACTCAGAAATTCCGGACGATGAATGGAAGTGGCCTATTGACCCAGTCCATGCACTTCTCGGTGCTCCTTCTATCGTATTAATTGCGGCAATTGAGGCTATTTTAGGGCATCCTGTAATTGAACCACCGGGAAATAAAGCAGAAATGATTTTCCCAAAATCAGTATCTACATTCAATTCACCAGTAACCCCACTAACTAAATGTTGTACTGTTGGTAATGCTTCAATACGAAAATCCGACCAATGAACTGAACCAGGTTTACAAATCTTTGATAAATCATGTTTTTTCAAATCTACTAACATCAGATGTTCAGCAATTTCCTTCTCAGATGATGACATTTCTAATTGAAGTCTCTTATCGTCTGCAATGGATCTACCTCTAGGAAAAGTTCCCTTGATTGGCCGTGTTGATATTATTCCTTTATCTGTTTTAAGAAGTCTTTCAGGACTTGCGGATGCTATACTCCAACCATGGTCATGAACGTATAGCCAAGATGAAAAGGGAGATGGATTCGTTTCTAGGACACGTTGAAAAGCATGCCATGGATGATCAGGCATTTCACCTTCCCATTTCCTACCATAATTCAATTGGTATATGTGACCTTGCCGAATGCTGTTTTTTATTCGGTCTACTTTGTTAGCATGAGATGCATCACTTTCAGATTCTGGAACTTCAAAAAACTCTAATTTAGAACTATGTGTTGGAGATTTTAGGTGAATTTTGTTTGCTCTAGCCTCCTTAATCCAATGATGGTGGGGGACTGAAATTAATTCTAATTTTTGTAACTCCCTATCATGAACCCACCAAGCATCAGCTCTCCAGAGAACACCAAGTAAAGTCCCTGAAAATGGGATATTTTCAAGTTTAATATCAACTGACCAACGATTTAGATCATATCCTAATAAACCAGTGAATCCTCCCGGAATAATTGCTAATTCACTATCAATATCGAATGAAATTTCCCATTTTCTAGTTAAATTAATTGCATCTTCGAGTGATGACGATTTGATCTCTTCAATAGTATGCCATCGATCTTCTTTGTACTCTTGAATTAGAATTATCAAGGACTCATTAAAACCTAAATTTATCTCTCCATTAAGTTCTGAAGTAGATTCTTTTTCTTTATTGGTATAAGGTTCAAAAAATAATATGCGGATACTTTCTAAACATGGAAGAAATGATTTTTGCGCTAAATCAGTTACTGGCCCGGATGATTGGAGTAATAATTCATCTTGAGTTGGTAAATCTGATTGTCTATAATGTTCTAATAATGAAATCAAAGGATTTTGAATATGAGTTTGTAATGAAAAATAATCAACTATCATTTTATCAACTCAAATCTTCAATTGACTGCCATGACGAAGATAGCCTCTCTAGCCAGCAGGACATAGCAGTTTCGTATAATTTACCACGTGGCTCACCTATTTTTCTACCGTCTATAATGCCTAATGACTGAACACCCATGCCACTCCCTAAAACTATCATTTCCTTCGCTCTTAATACAAGAGAGATTGTTATTTTCGCCGGCCTTACAGGTATACCAGCATTTTCCATACCTTGCTTAATTTGCTCTAGAGTTATAGAATCTAAAGCGCCTTCATCAACCCTAGGGTGATAAGCAAAACCATCTAAATCAAGAATAATGGGCATGCATCTGTCACCATCGATGATCGAATCATTTTCAACCAAAAGAGAGATGTCTACTTTATTTTCTAGGGCCATATCTCTCGCATCTAAGTAAGGTTGCCAATCTCCATGTTTAGTCCCTCGGATTTTGTTATTCCATTTTGGGGCTGCAATTGTTATTGCTGAAAGAATATGTGACCAAGGTTGATTGACTCTAGGAATTAGAAAAACATCTCCCTTCTTTGTTACCCCGACTTTAACTAAATATGGAGGTTGGCGACTATCTACTAAAGGAGTTTCAGAAAATTCAATCTCATCTAATTCTTTGAATATTCTTTCTCTATAATCTTCAGGTAGATTAAACCCTAAACGGATAGCATGTCTTTCCAATCTATCAAAATGAAGATCTGCAGCTAAAAGATGATTTTTTCCGTCCCAAGCGACTGTTGACCAGGCCTCACAACGTGGGTCCGAGTCATCCGACATGAGTGTGCGTTAACTTACAAGACTTCAAATTCTTTGAACGAGAATCAGAGAATTTCGTCAATGAATGAGGTATCAATATCATCATCCGCGTCATTCAAGCCTTCTGCTAAATCATCTAAATCATCTAAATCAAAGTCGTCGGCTAAATCACTAAGGTCATCTAAGTCAATATCTTCTTCTTCGCCCAATAACTCATCAACTACATCATTAGATGGAGGAGTTACTGAAGTTTCAGAATAGTCCATTAGATCTATTTGAGGAGTTTCAATTTCGCCTGAACTAGATGATTCATCACTTTCGATGAAAGACTCTTCATCTTCCATTCCAAAGTCTTGATCGTACATTTGTTCTTCAAGCTCGACTTCTAAAGTACCCATTTCCCATGGCTGAGGGGCAGCCCTTTCTCTAGGCTTCAACACTAAAGCGCCACCAATCAAAATCATTATTCCAGATAAAACTGCAATTACCATATTCATATCGCCTTGAATTAATTGATTTATCCAAGATTCTCCTGAATCGTCTAATCCATCATTGTCACTACCAAATGCAGATTCCGACCATGGTTGAACTTCAAGAGGATCTACAGCAAGACGATGTACTTCTCCATCAAATCCTACTATAGCAATCCAATATGAATTCTCATTATCTAACGAGTATTCATTACCATCGATATTTTCAGAAATATCTGATTTCCAAGAATAACTAGAATATTCTATTGAGACGAGTTGCGAAGTATCGGCATCTCTGGTATCTTCAAATGGAGTTGATGACATAAATATATAGTAGGATTCAATAATTGGGTTGTTCTTACTATCCCACTCTATCTGTATCCTCGTACCAGAACTATCCCAATAAGCAATTATTCCACCTATCTCAGGTATATGCAAACCAGGATCAAGGATATTTTCATTAATCAGAGCAATTGACGATGTTTTTACGCCTTCACTCCAATAATTACCTGATGAATCAACTGGGATAACACTAACCCAGAACATAATATTAGGTGCCAATGGACTGCCACTAGAAAAACTCTCAAGTAACAGTGGAAGCTGTAAATCTCTATCTACGATAAGTGCTGGTTCACGATTATCTAGAGTACTATATGGTACAGTATCAGCATAAATCCAATACTCGGAAATATCGGACTCCTCACTTTCTTTGAAGGTTACGAATACACCATCGCCATCATCTAAAGGACGGTCTGAAAGTTGAGGAGCATCAATTCGCGCGGGAGGAAATACGTCGCCGCTATTATCAGAAGGAATTACTAGAACCATCTGTTTCTTCATGTCATTTAAGAAAACATTGCCATGAATATCATGGGTTGTTACAGTGACATATAATGGAATCTCGGGAATTATAGAAGAAGAAGACTGAATTGAAAATTCATTCCCATAGTGGGCCTTGTAAACTGTCATCTGTAACTGGAATGCTCCACCGATTTGTTGTTGATTAATTGTAATAAGACCACATGAATCGGGAGATTCGGAACAATTCAACCAAGATTCTGTTAAATTTTCTTGATAAAAGTCAGAAACCCATATTGTGTAGAATGAAAAATCAGTAACTAAAGATCTATTCCAATTTACATCTATTGCTGTACCATCATCATCAGGATGATCGTAAGCGTTCAAACCAGATACACGGGCGGGAGGTATTCCAACACCCCCATTATTTGATTGAGGTGTGACCTCGATTACTAGTACATCATTGAGATTATCGTTGCCCCAATCATCAGAGGCTACGACTCCAACCCAATATGAAATGTCATTAACAAACTGGGCCTCTCCAAAGGAGGAAATAATTGTTGAATTTGAAGAACAATCTGAGACATAAGACGCAACTGGCCAGCCATCAACATTATTTGGAGGTTGCCAACTAGTTGCAGGAAGAGCATAAATTGTGTAAAAAGTACAATCGTCTTCATTATTAGATATCCAATTTACTTGTATTTGGCCGCCCTCATCATCTGGGACATCTATTGCAGTCGTTCCTTCGATTCGTGCAGGAGGTATTCCATCATCAAGCCCACCAGCAGTAACTATCGGCCCGATTACTGTGGCATTGATTAAATCTGATTGCCCGCTTTCATCGACACATACCGCCGCAAACCAATAAGTAGATCCTGGATTTAATTGAAGAACTGTATTATTACCAGAAATTGAAGATATATCGAAACTATCTGTTAATGCTAATGCGTTAGTAATCTCTTGTTCGACTGCCCATATCCTTGTCTTATCGGCATCCATCTCAGTACAAGCTGCCCATTCTGTATAAATTGTTCCTGCGGTTCCACCAGAAATCGGATTGGCAAGAAGCCAATCTGGAGGAGAAGGAATTTCATCAATAGGGGTTACATTTAGTGGCCATGACATTGGCTCACCCACTGAGCCATCAGGATACTCGGTGACAATCGCTGCTCGATATTTATTTCCATCAATTAATGAAGACATTACGCCATTATGATCTGCTTCTGTTATTGTAGCAGTCGTTTGAGACCAAAATGGAACTTCCATGTATCCAGCGAAATCTTCTAACTCTTGTTCAGTAGGTTCCCATGAGGGGTTACTTGTAGAATCCCATACATATAATCTGTAAGCATACCAAGCTGCATCTTCGGAAGGTAACCAAGTTGCTTCGAGTACACCTCCTCCGTCATTATCCCTATTTGAGAATGAAGTTAAAATCGTAGGAACTTCAAGCCTCTCCCAATCATATGTCATTCTAACACTAATTGTACCATTCTTAGGAGACTGCATTTGAACATGTAATTCAACAGAATTTGAACCAGGCCCGACATTAGAAATTGCTGTTTGGAAACCCGCTTCAATGGCTGGATTCCTACTTGCTAAATCCCATGAACCAGTATAATTCAAAGAAACTGAACGCGCCCAAACAGGAGAGTTGGATACAGGGCTAGAAAATGTCAGAGCGCCATTATACATCGGTAATATGCCAGGTATTGAATTAGAATCATTGGGTATTAATAACGGACTGGAGACAAGGTTATCGCTACCGCTTGATGAGTTAACCATGACGGTTGACATCCCCGGATGACTGGTATCAGTCAGGCCCCATTGTTCACCTGCGAATAAAACGATTAAAGGTTCAGCGCGCTTCTGAAATTCTCGTGGATATTCCTGCCCATTTTGAGAATTGAAATGGTGTAAACCATCTTCTCCTACCACATATAATGAATTAGAATTAATGTATCCGCTTGATAATCCCGATATGGATTCAGATAATACAACAGAGTGGTCTCTGTTAACTTCTAAGGCATCTAAACCACCTGAACCAATAAGCAGTAGATGTTCACCGTTAGAAACCATATCAGAAGGCGGCCAAGAAAGTAAATTAGACGCGCTAGTTCCAGATTCCATTTGCATCATTGTACCGTTCCAGTGTACTAATGGGGCGATATCTGTGGCGACATGAACTCCCCAAGTATCTGCCTCCAAAGTCAAGACATTATTACTTGGAATCATATCAATCAAGTAAGTCCCATTTTGCATATCAGTATCGATATCCCAAGCAGCGACGCCGGGTCTTGTAGCACCTTGGCCATTATGAGAAATAAACACAGAAGCATTGTGATACTGGTCTATGGTAGAATTCCCTACAGTAACCTGTCTAGTTACTGAGTCTGCAAACATAATTCCTGAAACACGATTACCAATCAAACCGTCAGAATAATCTAATGTACTTTGTATTGTAAAAGTTTCATCTTCTAGAATTGTTAACCCTACCAAACCACCTACTAAGATAGTACCATTGCCTTGGATTGGATTGTCTAGAATCATTAAATGCTCAATAATTGGAGAAGGAAGGCCATTGAAGGTTGTTATTGGATTATCAAAACTCGAACTTGAAATATTATACAATCCAATACCGCCATGAGTAGCGATTAAAACGTGACCATCTAATTGTAGGAAATCTCTGACGATATTGCTTGGCAAACCAGCTATTAAACTACCAGAACCCCAATTTTCATTATTAATATCAAAAGATTGGTAGCCTGCAGAAGTTCCAGACTCTCCCATCAATCCAACATACATAGTGCCATCATCTTCAATGTACATTCCGTCCATTTGGGAATGAAGAGCAGGTGACGTTGGGCTCTTTGTACGTTGAAGGAGATCAACTTTCCAAAGACCGCTTCCAGCTGTAGTAACCCATAATTTCTCTCCTTCTAGAGATATATCATTAATTATGTCATTCTCAAAATTATACCCAAATTCCCACCTTACAGTTCCATTAGTTAATTCGCCTTGCAGAATAGAAGATGAATAATATGAATTCCTATCTTGACTTGATGTAACCCAAACATTAGTTTCATTATAGATGATATTTTGAATTTGACCGCTTGTTAATCCTACTAATTCATCATATCCACTTTCAATTAACCCTGTAGAATCTAATCTATCAACTCTGTTCAATCCCGAGGTTTGGCCAGAGCGTCCTATAGCATACACAGGAGTGGTACTCGAAGGTGCTCGAACAATCGAACAACCGTCCATCCCTGGGCTTAGAATTTGGCCATTAATTGTAGAAGAACCAGAAGTAACTATTCTAGAAATTCCACCAGTAGTATCATATTGATGTGCTGTAAGAAGTACGTTCCCATCGTGTAACATGCCCCCAGGGAATATCCTATCTTCAGAAATACCATCAGCAGCATTCGTGAGTGTAGATAAGAATTGATCTGTATTGTAATTATACCTAGCAAGACCTACTCCTTGTTCATCGAATCCAGCATACATTATACGATTCGATTCGTCACATGCAAGGGCTCGAACATCATTATCCGCTAAACCATTTGAGGTTAGCACGGATGTTATCCACTCATCAGTTGTACCATCCGAGTCATGATCTGCTAAATCATAACGAGCGATTCCTCCTTGGTTACCCCACCAATTAACTGCACCAATTGCTATGTGAACTATATCGTCACATACCTCAATGTCTGCAGTATAGCCATCTGGGATACCGGCACTTCCGGTTTGCCATGTTGTCCAATTACCAGAGGTACCATTTTTACGAATAATTTGAGAATTTGTTTGGAAGCCCCCGCCGGAATAACTTCCTGCCCAAAGGTCATCACCAACAGTAATCATAGTGTATAATTCATCTTCTGCATCAGAAGGTAATCCATCATTAACAACCCATGAATCTAGCCATGTCTCATTGTTAGGTTCCCAGCGAAGAATTCCATCCATACTAGCAAACAAATAATCGCCTTGATATTCTACTATGCCTCGAATTGGACCGGGTATATCGGTCCATTCATCAAGTAATGTCATTGTTTGTGCTGAAAATCTTCTCATAATATTGTTGCCATAAGCAACCCATAACTCACAGTCTGAAGCATTTATTGGGAAGCAATCGCCAAGGAACTGAGCGTTCACTCTCTCTACGCTACTTATTGTAGAAAGAGATTCTTCCCATGTTTCATTAGTTAGATTCCATCGAGCAATAGTACCATCGCCCTCATTCCAGTATTGTCTTGGCCTTATCCCAATCCAAAGTTCTTCAGAAACTTGCCCGATACTATGGATTTTACCATCCCAACCAAGTTCTTGGCCAACATCAATAGTAGACTCACTAGAATTAGATGATAAATTAATTCTATAAATCTCATCATTAGATTGTTGCCAAGAATTAGATCTTTGTGTTGAATAATGTAGTATTTCATCAACTATTACAACATGAGCTGGTGCTGAATTTGAAAGAGTTGGCCCTCCTGAATTAAAACCACGATTCCAATCGATTAACACATTATTATTCACCACATCAATAAGCGTTAACCCAAAGTCACCGCCTGCCCAAATTGTATCTTCAATGTGTCCAGGAATAAGGACAGTTACATCATCGTCGTCAATAAATCCTTGATCACCATCCCATGTTTGAAGCCATTGCTGACTAGTGAGATTATATCTTCCTATTCCTGTATTCTCAAAACCAATATACAATATATCTTGAACCTTAACCACCCTAGCTCTTTGAGTATCATCTCCTGCTGTCCATCTTTCTACGACATCTAGTCCCGAATTTCGATTTATTAGTGAAGCCCCTTCGTTATGGCCTGCTAAGATTCGAGTACAACAACTGTCAGATAAAGGGCTACTGAAGGGCACTAGTTCTATAGAAAAAGTCTCACTGAATCGTGCAGATGTATTCATTGGAGAAATACATTCATCCCACTCATAAATATTATTTTGGATTATTGTCCAGCTTGTCCAAGTGCAAACCCCGCGATTGGTAGCCGCTACTACTCCATCGGCATCACTCTTGATATCATTAATTTTCCATGGATCATTATTACCACCTGGGACATCTGTTTCAAAATATTCCCAATCTGAACCATCCCATCTAGCCATTGCTTGATTTGAGGTCCCCCCCGAATTAGGAACCTCCATTCCAACAATTAAACCGCCGTAATAATCTAGGTGAAGAGCAAGCACATCATTATCAGGTAAGCCACTACTTCCGTCTGCATCCCATATATCTATTATATCACTGGAATATCTATCTATTAATAAGATTCCAAAACCTGTCAGACCGAAGTAAATTATATCGCCGTCAACTGCTATTGGAGCAGCCTCTAAATTATCCGCCCCAAGAGATTTCCAAGAAGACAGAATTGATAATTCTTGTAGATTAATCCTCATTACTCCTTCATCAGGTGTCGCTATGTAAGCAATACCATATCTAGTTACAACATCATTAATGAAATCTGAATCCAAGCCATCTTGTTCTGTTATCACGTCTGAAAGTGTCATTGAAGAAGTATTGACAAAAGACAAACCGTCTTCAAAATGACCTACAACTAAGATTTCTGTAAAATCATCATGAGAAAGGGCCTTGACTGCATTGGACGCAAGTCCTTGAACAGTCCCGATATAGGACCCATCTGTATTGTCCAATCTTAATATGCCAGAATTAATTGTACCAACCCAAACATATCCGTTCGTATCTTGGATAAATGATGTAATTTCAACTGGGTTACTGACATAATCAGCGATATTGATGGGCATAAGCCATGTTTGTGTACCTTCATCGAACCTATCGATTATTGTACCACCTGATACCCAAATCTCGCCATCTTCTCCATCATCAACATATATTACTTGATTCATGGTATCGATTGAAGGACTACTGACTAATGTCTCTACACCATCAATTGTTTCACCGACTAAACGACCCAATATACCAGAACCGTCTCCAACCAATACTAACCCTGAGTCAGGACTTCTTGAATGCCCGAAATCTGGCCAAGAAATTATTTCATTTCCATTCTCTATCAGATTGAAAGCAGATAATTGCCTCTGAGAAGAAAAGAATAATGCATTAGTATCATAATTATGAATTGTATTTCCTGCAAGTATGTATAGCCATCCTTCTGTAAGACCTAATCCAACCACTTGATTTGACGATAGCCAGTTACTTGTTGACCAAGTAGCCATCCATGAGCTTGAAACAAGATTACGCCGATTTATTCCTGCATTTTCGGTTGCTATTAACAATTGATTACCAACTAATTGAAGATCATTAATCATATCAGAGGATAAGAAATTACCTGTATTCCATAATACGTTACTATCTACAGATACTGATGTCTCATTAGAGCCACTAGAAGTTGAATACCCCAATAGATGGAGTCCTTGATAAGTGGAAATATACAGATTGTCTTCATAAGATACTACATCTGTTGCAGATTTAATAGTCCCCCCAGGACAATAATAGTATGAAGTCCAACTTCCTCCGCTAGTATAGTAAACATTACACCCTGAGACAGCCCAAATTGTACCATAATCATCGATTGTAATAGCAGTTACTGGAGAAGTTGATGTTGCTCCATCAACAAGATTGAAAGTTTCCATTAAAGATGAATCGGACAGACTACGTTGTAATATAGTTCCATTAGAGGTCCCAATAATCAAACGATTACCGTCTTCATCTATCGCGAGGCTTCTACCTCGGATATTCTCTTCAATATCAATTATTAGAGTTGAGGTCTGATCATCAAGATGTAGTAAGTCATCTCCTAATAAAATGTATAATCGGCCATCGACTGGATTAACTGCGCTGTCATATATTTCTATGTCTAGCGGAGAAAAAGATACTTTTGGCTCAGCAGGACGGAGAGCTTCTATGACAATGTCTGTAATTGAAATTCCTGTTGGTAGTTGCCAGCTCGTATCACTTATCGAATTAGGTTGAACTCTTGAATCTAAAACTCCGTTAGAATTTACTCCTGGTTGATTCTCGGAAAAGGAATCTTGTGTTCCAAATCCTCCTAAATCTGTCCAATCAAGTATAGGAGTTTGGCTATCTAGCAAAGTGATTTGTGGTTCATAAACCGATTCACCTGCCGAGCCATTTACTCTAACCTCAAAAGTCATGTTATCTATTATAGCACCCGGTGCGAAATCAAGGAATAAATCGCCATAAGCATATGTTCCATTAGAAGGATTGGCTCCAGTTGCTGATAATTCAATCCATCCAGTATCGTTACTTCCTCCTGCTCCCCAAGCGCCGGGTATTGAGTTTCTAGATTCTATATTTTCATCTAACTCTGAAGATGAATATGCAGACCAAGGTAGTAAAATCATTAAGGCCACTAACAAGATTGCCATCCTTTTTTGCGAGCCAGATACCTTGTGATATGTGGAGCGCATGTGTAACTCGCGTCGTTTTATACATTATCAAAGCGTGTGTTCAATGTGCCTTTTATGCTCTTACCACCGTAGGTGATTTAAAATTTCTATCTTTTTGAAAAAGAATGTACAGAGGGCTGATAATATAAATCACCAATATCGGATAGCATCATAGGTGAGTGGTATGCCGGTTAATCAAAGGGGATGTAATCCTGACAGATAAGCAACTTCGAAAAGACGCATTGGATTACCACTCTTCCAAGCCTGCTGGGAAAATTACTGTAGTACCAACTAAACCTCATGGCACTCAAAGGGATTTATCTTTGGCTTATTCTCCAGGTGTTGCTTATCCTTGTATAGAAATTGAGAAGGATCCTGATGCTGCTTTCAAATATACTTCCAAAGGAAATTTAGTGGCGGTAATAAGTAATGGAACTGCTGTACTGGGGCTTGGAAATATTGGTGCATTAGCAGGAAAGCCAGTTATGGAAGGAAAGGGTTTACTGTTCAAAGCATTTGCAGATATTGATGTATTTGATATAGAAATAGATCGTACAGATGTCGATGAATTTGTTGAAGCCGTCAAAGCAATATCTCCCACTTTTGGTGGCATAAATCTAGAAGACATCAAGGCACCTGAATGCTTTGAAATAGAGCGTAGATTAATTGAAGAATTAGATATACCAGTAATGCATGATGATCAACACGGTACTGCAATAATTTCGGGTGCTGCTTTGTTAAATGGATTAGAAGTAGTTGATAAAAAAATATCAGAAGTAAAGGTAGTGGTTTCAGGAGCGGGGGCATCGGCAATTTCTTGTGCCCGTCATTACATACGGCTAGGTGTCAAAAGGGAAAATTTATTGATGGTCGATTCAAAGGGAATCTTGACGAAAGAACGTTCTAAAAATGGGGAACTAAACGAGTACAAAGATGAATTTGCAAGAGAAATAGGAGAAGGAGGGATCAAGGAAGCAATGGTTGATTCGGACGTTTTTCTTGGATTATCAAAAGGGGGTATAGTCAATAAAGAAATGGTGGCTTCAATGGCCTCTAGACCATTGATATTCGCATTAGCAAATCCTGATCCAGAAATATTGCCAGATGATGTTTATCAAGTAAGAGAAGATGCTATTGTGGCTACAGGAAGATCAGATTATCCTAATCAAATAAATAATGTTCTAGGATTTCCGTATATATTTCGTGGAGCATTAGACGTTAGAGCAACTGAGATAACTGAAAATATGAAAATGGCAGCTACTCATGCGATTGCAGCATTAGCTAAAGAACCTGTTCCAGATGATGTTGCCGCTGCCTATGATGGAGAACAAATTCAATTTGGACCCGAATATATAATTCCAAAACCATTCGACGCTAGAGTTTTGATATGGGAAGCCAGTGCGGTTGCCCAAGCTGCTGTTAATGAAGGAATCTCGAAATATACAAAAAAAGATTTCGACATAGAAAGGTATCGTGAAGAATTAGAATCTCGATTGGGGTTGACACGCTCGATTATGCGTCGCGTAATTAATAGAGCAAAGAGAGACAAGAAAAGGATTGTATTTGCAGAAGGAGAACATCCTACTATTATCAAGGCTGCTGCACAGTGTATTTCTGAGAATATTTGTGAACCAATTTTACTTGGGCATACGAAAAGAATTAATGCGGTAAAGGAAGAATTGGGGCTTGAATTCAAGTGTGAAACTATAGATGTGAGATATGACCCTAGAAGAAGAGGTAGTTATGCAAAAGAATTTCATAAATTAAGAGGTAGGAAGGGATTAACCATGGAAGATTCTGTTAGATTACTGAAAACCACTACCTATTTTGGGCCAATGATGGTACATATGGGAGATGCAGACGGATATCTTGGGGGGATTTCGCATAATTATCCAGATATTGTTAAACCGTGTCTACAAACAATTGGGCCGGCATCTGATACTCACAGAATAGTAGGAATGTATATGATGACGGTTAATGGACAACTAATGTTCATTGGCGATGCAACAATAAATATCTATCCTGACTCTAGGACATTAGCAGAAATAGCGGTGCAGACAGCAAAGGTTGCCAGAAGGTTTGGTGTTAAACCTAAAGTTGCAATGCTTTCTTTTTCAAATTTTGGAACTAGTGGAGAAATGAGAACAGATAGAATAGAAGAAGCAATAAGTATGGCTAGAGATTTAGACCCAGGGCTGATTATCGATGGACCTATGCAAGCTGATACCGCACTAATTGAGGATATCCAAGAAAATTATCCATTCATGGAATTTGAAGGTCCAGCAAATGTATTAATTTGTCCAAATCTAGCATCAGCAAATATTGCTTACAAACTTCTTCAAAGAGTAGCCGGAGCGGAAATGACAGGGCCAATCCTAGAGGGTTTGGCAAAACCTGCACACGTTCTTCAAAGAGATGATAGCGTGAGAGAAGTAGTACATATGGCAGCAATCTGTGCTGTTGATGCTCAAAGACATGCTACACAAAAGCTCTGAGATAATTCTCTATTTCAGTCTAATACTTTTGGAGAGGCAGATAATACTTCTTCACTACATCCTTCAGAATATTGTTCGAAATTCTCGATAAACATCTGTGCTAGTAAATTCGCTACATTGTCGAATCTAGTTTTATCAGACCAAGTCTCTCTTGGTTGAAGTATCTCGTCCGGAACCCCTTCACAAGTAGTAGGGACTTCAAATCCGAACCTTTCATCTTCTACAAAGATTACATCATCTAAAGAACCGTCTAATGCAGCGTTTAGAAGAGCACGGGTCCATTTTATTCGAATCCTACTAGACTCTCCATATCCACCGGCTACCCAACCAGTATTGATTAGCCAACAGTTTGCGTCGTGATCTCGGATTTTGCTAGAAAGTAGATCTGCATATACGCTTGGATGCCTTGGCATAAATGGAGCACCAAAGCATGTAGAGAATGTTGCTTGGGGTTCGGTTATTCCTATTTCAGTACCTGCAACTTTAGCAGTATATCCTGAAATAAAATGATACGCGGCTTGCTCGGGAGTCAAACGTGAAAGTGGAGGAAGGACGCCGAATGCATCACAGGTCAGGAAAACAACATCCTTTGGATGACCTGCCATTGAATCAAGTGTACGATTCTCAATTGATTCAATCGGATAAGATCCCCGAGTATTTTGAGTTAGAGTTCCATCCTCAAAATTAGGTACACCATTTGCATCAAGAATAACGTTCTCTAATACTGACCCAGGCATCCTAGTTGTAGCAAAAATAGCAGGTTCATCTTCTTTTGAGAGCCCTATTAATTTAGCATAACATCCACCTTCGAAATTAAAAACACCATCATCAGACCAACCATGCTCGTCATCTCCGATTAATGCTCTTCCGGGGTCAGCTGAGAGTGTAGTTTTTCCAGTTCCAGAAAGACCAAAAAATAATGCTGAGTGATTATAATCGGTATTAGCAGAACAATGCATAGGAAGTAATCCTTTAGCAGGTAGTATATGATTCATTATTGTGAATATTGCTTTTTTGATTTCTCCTGCATAGTGAGTACCTCCAATTATTACAAGACCTCTATCTAATGCGAGAATTACAAATACACCTGAATTAGTACCATCTTCTTTAGGATTAGCCATAAGTTCCGGGGCATGAAGAATGGTATATTCAGGTACATGATTTACCAGTTCACTGGGTTCACTTCTCACAAACATATTATGGAAAAATGAAGCATGCCACGCTTTCTCTGTAATTAAACGGACCGGCATAGAATATTTTTGGTCTGCTCCACAATGAGCATCTTTAACGAATAAGGCGTCTCTGTTATCAAGATGATTTTGTACCTTGGCCAGCAATCTATCAAAAATCTCTGAAGAAGTTGATTTATTCACTTCCCCCCACCATACATCATTAGCCAGACCTGATTCTTGAACAATGAAACGATCATTCGGTGAGCGGCCGGTTCTCTCACCTGTTGTTGCTAACAATACTCCGTGAGTTGTGAGTGACGCCTCTCCTCTTTCTACGGCCATGCCATGGAGCTCTTTCCAATCTAAATTCCAGTGTACTGCGCCACTAGGGTTGAGGCCATGTGTTGCTAAGGGTGTGGCAAATTCGGATGGCGAAGGGCCCTTCGACGTCGTCTCCATGCACTTTGACAATGTCAGTCGCTTTTCAATGATTACGGAGAGATATAGAAAATATAGAAAATTATCATAGATGATAAACGGGGATTAAATTATGTCATAAACACCTGTCAGAGAGACTGTGGGTGCCGACGACTCGGATGATAATATCATTCGAAGAAGAGAATTTAAGATTAGTAATTCTATTCAATTAGAAGATATTATTATTCAAAATGATACGATTAAAGAGGCCGTAGTTTCAGAAAAAAAAGAAATAGATGAAGCCATTGGAGACATATTTGATCCTTTCTCCCAAGATAATGAAAATCTACCAGGGATTGTAAGGAAAGATGGAACTGTCGAAATACCTCCTGAAACTGATGTTGTTACTAATTTAGCTAAAGAAGGTGAAAGAAAAGTCAATTGGATTTTAATGGCATCAATGATTGTTATATTTTCTGCTCTAGGCATTGTTGCAGGCATAGCGTTAGATCCAATATTAGCCATTGTTTTATTGATTAGTCTGGCATTATTTGGATTCTATCTTGGAGAATTATGGATTCCAAAGAATAATTTACACTTGCTTGGAGTCACATGGATTATAATTTCAATGAAAGTCCTATATGGATTGGCTATTGAACTACAAAGATGGAATTTTATTAGTGTAGAATTTCTTGGTCTATTGTTACTAACACTTGTTGGCCTGAATGTTTATCTCTCTTACCGCCATAATTCTGATGCTATTGCTGCACAGTCTACTCTTATTTTATTAGTAATCGGTTCAGCAACTGGCTATAGTTTTGGAGAAATCGGGATAGCATTAATGATTCTACTTGCCGCTATTCTAGTACATGGATTAGCGATTCATAGAAACTCTGGAAATTTGGCAGCATTGGGTATAGCATCGACTAATTTATGGATAGGAATGCACGCATTGACTAGTGGATTTAGTGTTGGTCCATTGACCATTCTCCCATTAGAAATACCATTACTTTTGTTCATATTAATTATGATAATAACTGGAATAAATGCGAGTATGGCAGCAAGGTTTGCGATAGATGAAAATTGGTTCTCAAAGGCATTCAAGGCCTTGGGATTAGGCAAACCAGGATTATGGGGTGTTTCTATTTCTTTAGGAATGGTTGGTGCCCTGATGGCAGTAGGTGCGAATCGTGAAGAATTGGGATATGCCATTGGGTTAATCTCAATTCTAGTTTCATCATTTGGTGGTTCTTATTTAGTAGTCAGAGGAGTAGACGCAAAAAGGGTAATACAGCCTTTATTGATTTCAGGGATATTCCTTACCATTCTTCTAGTAACCAATGAAACGTGGGAAATGTTACCATTTGATTCTTATGAATTATTTGCAGTACTTGGAATAATCGTAACTGCCTTTGTAATGCTTAGAGATCAAAAATCAGTGACCGATCGAGTGCTATGGACCGGTTCGGTTGCCATACTAATATTACTTGTTATCATGATACCAGCCGAGCCCTCAGATAATTTCTGTATCTCTAATTGCCAAGCAGGAGATGGAGGATTTTTACTGTTGTCTGCATTAACAATTATACATATTGGAACTGCTATTTTAGCAATAAAAAGAGAAGCTTCTGCTCTAGCAGGGGTTACAGTAATTTTGCCTTGGTCGTGGGTAATTATTGAAGAAATAATTGAAGAGTCAATAAGAACCCTAATTGTGGCTAATAGCGGCACTGATCCTGGATCTATTATCCACATAGATCCCTTACCGCTCTTTGGTTACTTTGCCATCGCTTCCATATTAATGGCAATAGTTAATTTTAAACTTGGAAAAGATGGCGTAAATATAGCATCACAATTCCTAGGATTAACAGAAGTTTCTGCTTCAATAAGAGACTCGGGGTTACTACAACTTTGGAGTATTGGATTATGGTTGCCAATTACTGCAGTTATTTTTATGTCGAAATTCGGGGGATTCACTGCATTGACTCTTCTGGGGATTTATGCATTAATTGTAATAATTCATATGATCTCAGAGATTACAGATAAGAGAATTGGTAATGCATCAATTATGTTGGCGATTATTTCATCAGGATTATTAATACTACAATGGCAATATGGTATTGAAGAAGGTTTCATGGTGATTTATTCTATTGTCGCAATAGTATTACTTATTCGAAATAATGGTTCTAATGAAGCGGTCTATTCTATCGGAATGTCATTATTAGCTGTACCAATGTTGATTAGTTTAGTATCAAGAAAGTCCAATCAACTAATAGATACAGAATTAATACCAAGTCTAGGGATTGCTAAAGTCTCTATGTTATGTACTGCGTTATTGGTTATGATATATCTATCAAAGGCTGCAAAAATGGAGAAACTTCTGAGTCCCGCTCTAGCATCACTTTGGTTACTAACAGTTAATATTGCTCTAGTATACAAAGAAGGTGAATTTTATGAAATTCTAATTGCTTTGGCCATGTTTGCAGTTAGTACAATTTGGCTGGTAGGAAATGGGGAAGTAAGAAGAGAAATAAAAAGCATTACAAAGAAAAATTCATTGAAAGAATTAGCAAAAAAAGAATCAATTGAAAGAAATACATCAATAGGAAATGTTACTAGTTTCAATCCCAAATTAGTAGAATTAAAGAACAAAAGAAAGAAGAAAAGAGAAATGGAAGAAACGGAGAATATTGAAGATTTATATCTTACTGATGCAACTCATAGGCCAGTAATAATAATCTTAGTACTTGGATTAGTTATAGCAAGTTCTACTATCATTAGTTTCATCGGAGGAACTAATCATTTAGTTCTATTAAGTACAGGTATTTTTGTCTCAATATTAGTATTAGTAACACGAAAACGTACAAAAAATCTTGAATTAGAGCTACCTCATTTTTTAGGTATAGAAATGCCTATTGCTATTTCAATAGCGGGAATCATATTAGTCCAAGTTTCAGGGCACTTAGCAGCAGGTAGTAGTAATTTAAAGTTATTAGATATGGCGATAATGGTTTTACTAGTAATGTCATTTTGTATTATTTCGTTGATCAATCAAAGGAATCTTTTAGACAGAATACTAATTGCTATTGATTGGTTTATTATTCCAATATTAATAGGAAGGATTATTGGAACTATTCTGTATGAATCTTTACCAGCACCATTTACAGTTAATCCTACAAAAGGAGACCAGATAGAATGGATATTACCATGGACTATTTTAGAAACACTACTTATTTTGTCGATTATTATTATTGCATGGATAGAGACTAAAAAATCGGAGAAAAAAAGAGTACCAACAACGAATAATTCTCTGAGGGCTTTAGCAATAGTTTTCATCTCCACAGGACCAGCAGGGTTTCTAGCAATAATATTAGCAATATACCATACAATCAAGAACCAACAAACAGTAGAATTTGGTCTAGCGATACCCGCGATATTACTCTCAGTAGTTTCCTTATCTAATTGGATCGGTTCACTACGAGGAATTGTTGATGAACTCACATTAATATTAGGGGGTATTTTACTAATCCTATGCATATTGACTGTCCCTCTCAAGAAAGAAAAATGGACTATGACTTTGGTAACGGACTCGCATCTATTACTCTACTCGGGATTACTATTGACGGGAACTTTTACAACTCTTTATCTTCCAATTGTTCTAATAAGTCTGTCAACTACTGTTTGGATTATTGGAATTATGCAACTAAGGAGAATTTTACGTATCTTAGGCTTATTTGATCTTATTATTGCCATATTAGCCTCTCTAATGATACTAGGTGCACAAATGCTTGAACCAATAACATTACTAATTTCATTAATTGTTTTAGCGATTGAATTAGGACTTGTTGCATGGCTATCGCTCTCGAATGAAGAGGAAATTGTAAAAGATTAATTAAATTAGTGATTTTCGTTGTACTAAGAGTAATTTTATACTATAATATGTGTGTGTTTTTTACTAACGATATATGCTAACCTTGATGACGGGCGGGCCCGACAAAGCACTGTGACGAGGTCTTGGATAGCCGATACATCGGAGGAAATTGAACATCCCCCTATACCTATCGGGTTGAATGAAATGACTGTCCCCCGAACCATGATTATACTCTCATTTGCTACAATCTTCATGATTATTTTGTCATCTGTATGGCTAGCTATCGCAGCATTTCAATTTCAAGATGATTTAGAAGAATTATTTCCTCCTACCGGAGTAACTGAGGCGGATCTAAAGAATGAAGGCAGGTGGTCATGGGAACTTGATTTACTGTTCGATACTTGTGACTCGAGATTAGATGATTGGGAGTGGCCCGAATCATTAGCTGAACAAGATGATTATTTTCTCTATCCTGGAGAATTAAAGTGTGATTGGGAACATCAAGGAAATGGAGATAGGGCGAGTATTGTGATATACAATAGAGGAAATACGACAATCGACTTAATTCTTGAAATAATAGGAGGAGGGGTAGAGTTTACTAATGAAGGGAGTTCAAATCTACTATTGAATGGCCTAGAAGGTAATAGTACAGAGATTATTGAAATATCATTGACTGAAGATGTTACTGAAAAAGATATCAAAATCACTGCAACTCATGTTGAATTTAATCCAGTTTCTATGGTTAATTTAGATGTTCATTTATTCAAAGGCCCTGATGAGAGGCCTTTGCACATAAGTGATGGCGATAATATTCAGGTTCACTACGTACTATGGGATGCGGATACTGGAGAACAATTAGATGAAGGAGATTTCCCAGTTCAGGGAGGTGACGATCCCAGATATATCAAAGGATTTGGCTGGGCGGTTATTGGATTGGATATTGCTGAAGATAGGGGGTTCGTGCAAGATACAGGAACAACACATACTGTATTATTACCTCCTCCAATTGCATATGGCAATAATGAGGGTCACGAATTAGAAAATACATGGTTAAGATTTGAAGTTAAGATTGACAGAGCGCTTAACACATAGTAGTAGAGAGATGATTGCATGTCCGAAAATAACAAACATACGGCATTAATACCGTCAAAAAATATAGCCGATGAGGCGGGAAAACGCAATACTCCGAAGTCAGCGAGGAAAGGGGAGCCTCCGTTACATATGACTGAAGATATGCGGAGGTTGTCAACTCCTTGGTCAATATCAATGGCGAGGGCAAAACAAATTGAAACCTCTGATTTACCAGCAGGAGTGATTTTAGATGCTGCTGCAGGTTCTGGTGCACAGTTAATTGCACTAGCCACTGAATTGAAAAGACCGGCCCTGGGTATCGAGCTAGATGGAAATATTGCTGTTCTATGTGCTGCGAATATGCATGTAGCCTCTGACGGAGAAGAAATACAGAGAACATTAGATCGAGTTATTATTGGAGACGGTAGTGATGCCGAAGGAGCCATTACTACCTATTGGAATAGTTTGAGAAAATCGGGTACGAGGGCTCATCCGCCTATTGCAATGTTACACCTAGATCCTGCAAGGCCAAGAGATGCACAAAATCATCATATCGATGAAATGAAACCTTCATTAAAATCAGTTCTTAGTTCTTGGAATGAGTATTTACAGGCTGGACCTAGGGGCCCTGCCGTTTTGTTGGACTTATCGCCGAGATTAGGGGAGGAGCAACAAATGATGGTTGAGGCAGTTGTTGAAACTATTTTCCCGGGAGTCCCGAAAACTTGGGAATGGTTGAGTCAAGGAGGAGGGCGGATAGATAGATTATCTCTCTGGATAGGTGCTATTTCTTCGAAAGAAGATAGAAGATGTATAAGGATGGGGTCGAAGAATATCTTAGCTAAGATAGAAGGTAGTGGTTCCTCTTCTAAAATTGAAAGCCTGAATAAACCACCACCATTTGGGGCTTATATTTCAATTATAGATCCTGCTTTGATACAGAGTGGACTACAAGAAAAATGGCTAAGTAAAGCCTTGAAGCCAAACTGTGGCCACTCATGGCTTAGGCTGAAAGGAAGAAGGCCTATACTAATACATACAGATCCTTTGAACGAAGATGATGAGATAGAAGGTTTTGTAGTGAGTACTGGAGAAATCATACAACATAGACTTACGCCTCCAGAGTTACATTCGATTGATCAAGTAGCTAGTGCTGCTTCAAGGAATAATATTGGAAAAATAACTCTTAGGTGCTCTTTAGATCCTGAAACACAACCAACTCTGCAACGTCGTCTAGATAAAGCGCTTCGAGAAGTAGATGGTTCGAAAGCTTTCATGATTGATGTTGATTTAGAACGTGGTACTGGCAGTCATAAATTGTATATTATCTGTAAAGAATCATGAAAAAAATGAAAAAACGCTATCTAAATCTAGCGGGTGGGTTGAAATAGGGCAGGTAAGTCGCGAGGATGCCGTAAAGGCCACTGGAAACAGTGAACACGGGAGGACCGTAGAATGAGTAAAGAAAAACAAGAGATTGGAGATGACTTCTCCTATATTATCAGAATGGCTGACAGCGACATAGATGGATTGAAACCAATAGCAATAGGACTTGCATCGGTTAAAGGCATAGGAGTCCGTACATCTCAGCAACTATGCAGACTAGCAAACATCGATGGAACAAAGCTTGGAGGTCATCTAGAAGATGACGAACAAAATAGGCTTAGGGAAACTATTGATGGGTATGCAACTAATGTCCCATGGTGGTTAGTTAATCGCCAAAGAGATTTGGAATCAAATGAAGATGCTCATCTTGTAGCAATGGATGTTAGAATGACTCGTGACGACGATATTTCACGTCTAGCTGGTATGAAAACATATCGTGGATTAAGACATAGAAGTGGTCACAAAGTTCGGGGTCAGAGGCTCCGAAGTAATGGAAGAAGTGGTACTGCACTCGGTGTGCAGAGGAAGAAGTGAGGTGAGATTATGGGAGATCCTAAATTTGCACGTTCAAAAACACAAACACCTACTCATCCATGGAAACAGGCACGTATTGATGAAGAGCACGCTTTGAAAGAAAAATATGGCCTGAAGAAAGTTGGAGGAATGAAAGAGATTTGGAGAGAAAAATCTTCACTTCGAAGACACAGAAATCAGGCAATGAAGTTAATTGGAAGAGTAGATACTTCTGAAGGACATTTTGCTAGAGAGAAAACCGATTTAGTTAATTCATTATGTCGACAAGGTTTACTTGTAGAAGGCGCGAACATAGACGACGTTCTTCAAATAAATGTCGAACATATGCTTTCTAGAAGATTACAGTCAGTAGTTTACTACAGAGGGTTAGCGCCGTCCATGCGAGCTGCTAGGAATATGATCGTACATGGGCACATCTCAATAGGAGAACAAAAAATGACTGTACCCGGTTATCATATCAGAAAGCATGAAGAAGAAAATTTGAATTATTCTTCTAACTCAGTTTATAATGATCCTAACCATCCTTTCAGATTAGAAATGGAAAAATTAAGATTAACTATGGTTACCGATGAAGAGCCTGAAGAAGTTGGAGGCCCTAAGGCTGCCACTCAGGATTTCGTTGAACAAATCAAGAAGGATGCTGAAGACGCTCCTAAAATCGAAGAAACAATTCCTAAGGAGGGTAACTGATGGGACATAAGGCTATTTTACATATTTTCAGTACAAGTAACAATGTACTAATTACTGCTACTGACTTAACTGGTGCTGAAACTATTTGCAAGGTTTCTGGCGGTATGGTAACTAAGGGTGGTAGTGATTCAGGTGGACAATTCGCTTCGACTCGTGCTGCTGAGAGAATCGCAGAAATGTTGGCAGAGAAAGATTTTGACCAAGTTATTGTAAAATATCGAGGAGCAGGTGGGAATCGGAATCATAACGCACCAGGCGCGACTTCGGCTATACGTGCCCTTACCAGAGCGGGTGTTCAAATAACTAGAATAGAAGATGTTACTCCAATTCCAACAGATGGGACGAAAGCAAAAGGTGGCCGTCGCGGACGAAGAGTGTGAGGTGTAAAATATGGTTAAAGTTACAATTATTGAAGAAACTGATGAAAGAATAAAGATTCTTTTATCCGATACAGACAGAGCTTTTGTGAACTCCATTCGAAGATCTTTGATTTCAGATACTCCAAAAATGGCTATCGAAACTGTACGTTTTGAAATGGGAACTGTGGAACAAGAAGATACCGTTTGGGAAACTACTGGACCTCTTCCTGACGAAATGATTGCACAAAGGCTTGCAATGATTCCAATACCAACTCGACATGATGAGTTTCATTTCCAAGATGAATGCCCTAATTGTTCTGAACTTGTTGAAGAAGATAGAGGATGTCCAATGTGTACAATGATTTACACTTGTAAAGCGTTTGGAAGTGAAGAAGGAACTATGGTAACTGCTAGAGACCTAAACTACCTTGGGGACTCGACTTTAGAAATCCCTGAATTATACAAAACAATTCCAATCACGAAACTTTTCCGTGGACAGATGGTTGAATTTTATGCAACTGCAATCATGGGAAGAGGCAGAGATCACGCTAAGTGGTCTCCTGCTTGTGGTGTTACTTTTGAGCCGAATCACATTGGAATAATTAATAATAAAACAAAAGCAAAAATTCTATGGGATTTGAAATTAGGAATTACAGCAAAAGACTTTACAGATGGGAAATTAGAAGATTATTACATGGTCCAAGAGTTGAAAAAGCAATTACATCATGTAGGTGAAGGAACTGAAGAGTCAAGAACCTTCAAAGATGCAATTACTCTCGAAGAAGTGCCTCGAGAATTTGTTCTAAGTTTTGAAACAGATGGTTCTATGACTCCAAGAATTGCCTTTGATATGGCAACAAAAGAACTAGCTGGAAGATTCAACGCTATTGAAGAAGATTCTAATGCAGTATTCTAATTTAGTTGAAGAGTTTTTATTCTACTTCACTTAGGATGCTTTGGTATGACTGTTATACTGGGTCGAGGTGAATCTGGCTCACATGTAACTCTGATTTTTACTATAAACGATAATTCTAAAGATTTCGATGAACAAGGGAGTCTGGGGATTGGACTGTGTCTAGAACATGGTGTTGAGATTATTGCAAGAGGTGTTGAAGGGAGCTTTGGCGTGAATGTTAAATTTATCCAAGGACAAGGCGAATCTGAGTTATATGAGCAAGTATTCAAGTTATTATCTGAAAATATAATAAATATCAATAATTATAATTGGGATTTAGCTATAAAATTAAAATTACCAATCTCCCAAGGATTCGGAATGTCTGCGGCGGGAGCAATTGCTGCCGCTTTAGCTATTCAAAGAGCGATTGGTGAACCTCATGAAGAAAGTCTGAGAAGATCTTTTGCAATAGCACATCGTGTTGAAAGAAATCGTTCGACTGGTTTAGGAGATGTTACTGCCTTAGCAGCAGGAGGTGTTGAAAGAAGAACCTCTCCAGGTTCACCTTTCACAGGCGATTTATTGACTAAAGGACCTGGGGTGTCTGAGGGTTGGTTTGAAAAAATAGAGGTTTTATTAGCTTGGAAGGAAGATTCTGGCAAACATACTTCATCTTATATTGACGATCCGAATTGGAAAGAATCAATTAGTAAAGCAGGAGCTAAACAGATGAATAGTTTAATTCAAGGTGAATGGGATAAATCACAATGGAGAAAGTTAATCGAAAGTTCAGAGATTTTTGCCCATGAAAGTGGTCTACTCTTAGATTCTAGCCGTTCGGAATTGCTCGAAGAATCTAGAGGCATTATACACACTCTAGACTTAGAATATACGCCTCTATTATGCATGTTGGGAAAAAGTTTAGTCATAGTCCCTAAGAATGTAGAAGACGGAAGATTTCCAGATAATCTACAACAGAGATTGAAAGAAGTGGGATTTAAAACTCAAAAAACAATGTTACGGAGTTTATTCTGATTTTTCCTTAATACTTTCGTGAAATGTCGCTAATGCTTCTAAATTCAAAGGACTTGAATCAAGTAAAATTGCTCCTTTCAATCTGAGAGTTTCACAAAATCCATGCCTATATACGATTGCGCCTTGACCATATTCATTCACGTATCTATCAACTTGTTTCTGTGTTTTTTTCTTAGGAAATCTTAGATCAGCGCCGAAGAAATGTTTTGCATCAATCCACGCACAAGGAACGCCATTAATTCTAACATCATCTAATAATAATAAGTCCGGAGTTATTATTGCGCGACCCTCTGATTTTTTTTGCTCTACGAGTAAATCTTCTTGGCGGCGAAACCTGACATTAAGAGATGTGAAATAATCGCATAATATGTCTTCAAACACCTCTGCAGCATTTTGTGTCTCTGATTGATTAACAGAACTAACACGATCGGCTGATTCGGCTAACTGAAATTGTTCCCTATCTCTTTCATTCATTTTACTCGGAGCCTTAAGTGTCTCCTTGATTTTATTTTTTGACCAACCTCGTCCAGTTAGTATCGCCCGAAATACATTTACAGGGGGAGCATCGAATCTAGTAGATAGAGAAAGTACGCTGTCCCCACTATCATATCTTCTTTTCAATTCATTAGCACGGCTCATTAGTCTACCATGAGAATAAACACTTTTTTCTTGATTTAACGCACTTCTTAATGACAATGATTGTTCAAGAGTTATATCTAATTTCTCAATCTTTTTAGCTATTTGCTGAACCCTCTCTTCGGGAAGAAAACCAAATTCACCTGGTGAGCAAACCAAAGGACTTGCTTTACTCTGTACTGATTTTTTTACTGCGTTCAAATTCCATTTAACATTAACAATTCTAGCGGGAGGATCAATTTCTTGCAAAAAGCCCATTGGTGCTGGATTCACTGTGAATCGAGATAAAGCACGCTGTATTGCTTCATCGTCGCCACCTTGATTAATATCTACAGTAGTATTTTTCGTACTATTTCGGCGACGACGAGGGCGGCGTTTCTGCCGCTTATTACCATCGTCTTGTTCACTCAACGATACTTCGAAGAGTATGTGCATCATGAACCCACCGTGCGAAAGATATGGATAAATTTAGATATCTTAGATGAAGGCAATTCCAGGTTCTAATGGTGAAGCAACCCTTGCTTTACCTGCAACGTCTTCACCATCCCCTACCTTGTAAGACACTACTGAGTCTACAGAAAGGGCGTTTGCAATAAAAGTCGCATTATTATTTATGAGTTCGCTTTCATCAAATTTAGAAGATATCAAAGAAGTCTCTCCCTCTGACCAAGTATATATTTTACCTCTATTTTTCTTATTTCCCAATGTGAAAGATTGCCATGCTTGAAAAATCTCACCTCGTAATTTCTCCTCACTGAATATTTCTAATGATCGTAAATATTCCGCTCCACTCTTTCGAAAATCAAAATCGTTCTTACTCAGAGAAATTGCCTCAGAGGCAAGATTATTTTTCCAACTAGCTGCAGTCTGAATTATACAACTTGAAATGGGAGTATCAGAATGTCTTTGAGCGAGTCCTTTTACATTTCTTGAACTATCTATCAATGCCCTAAGATAACTCTCTTTAGCAAGGTTGATTGTATCGTCACGATTCTTGTCTAAATCATTAATAGTAAGTTCACTAATCATTTCCTTGCCGCCTATTTTCGACCAAAATTCTTCTGCAATATGCGGGGTCGCTGGCGCTAACATAGGAATCCAATTAGAAAAGAATATTTTTGCTGTACTAGCATCTGAACCACCTCTTCTTCGATACCATTGCCAATCAGATAACATTTCAAAGTGGCTAATCATTACACCTTCTCGTAGACTGACATTTTCCATCGCAATCTTCCATCTTGAATGATTAAAACGCATTCTGGCTAATATCCATTCATCAATTTCATTCGGAGAATTAGTAAATTTATTAGAAGATTCAAAGGCCTCAATAATTGATTGCATTTGCCTATGATTTGAGACTATAGCATTATCAGACCAATCCATGCCTGCTTCGGGGTTTGCTCCGAATAGAATGAATAGGCGTACGGTATCTGCACCATATTTATCGACCATGATTCCAGGACTTACTGTATTCCCTAGTGACTTGCTCATTTTCGCCTGTCTAGTAGTAAGATTAGATTTACAAGATGGGCAATTCCCATCGAAGTTATCTATATGATATTCTATATTACATTCGATACAAAAAGGTGCGGGAGCGTTTAGCATACCTTGACATACTAATTGACCAAATGGCTCTCCAGTTGTATTCATTCCAAGATCTCTTGTTGCTTTAGTAAAGAACCTTGCATAAAGAAGATGCATAACTGCATGTTCTATACCTCCTATGTACAAATCTATACCTCCTTCCATCCAATAGTCAATAATCTCGCGATTAAACGGACTATCTTCATTGTTAGAATCCCCATATCTTAGGAAATACCATGACGAATCATAGAATGTATCCATTGTGTCAGTTTCACGTCTTGCCTGATTCCCACATTGTGGACAATTAGCCATAAGGAATTTTTCATTAGATGCTAGGGGATTACCACTTTCATCCCAACTAAATTTAACATCTAATGGTAGTCTAACAGGGAGTTCTTGGTATGGGACTGGGACAACTCCACAATCATCGCAATGAAGCATCGGTATTGGAGTCCCCCAGAATCTCTGACGACTTAGAAGCCAGTCTTTCAATCTATATTGAACGGTTCCATAGCCTGACTTCTCAGATTCTAGTACTGCAATTACAGCTTCCTTAGCTTCATTTCCAAATAGTCCATCAAAACCTTCTCGGGAAGAGTTAGTCATATACCCTAGGCCATCAAATACGGGATTCTCTTCAATTGCATTTTCATCATTAGTTCGGGAAAGTACTGGTTTAATCGGAAGATTATACTTCTTAGCAAAATCATAGTCTCTCTGATCATGCCCCGGCACGGCCATTACAGCTCCAGTCCCATAACTGGCAACAACGAAATTACCTGCATAAATTGGTACTTGTTCACCGCTAAGTGGATTTATGGCAAACCTCCCTAAAGGTATACCCTTCTTTTCTTTCAACATATTAATTCTTTCAAATTCAGACATTTTTGCGCATTCGTCACGGAGATTCTTCCAGCCTTCCTCGTATTCTGTTCCAGAAACAAATGACTCACAAAGGGGGTGCTCGGGAGATAATGTCACAAATGTCACACCAAAGATTGTATCAGGCCTAGTAGTAAATACACCTATTACTGATTCTCCACCAACAACAGGGAAGTCAATATGAGCTCCTTGGGACCTACCTATCCAGTTTCTTTGCATTGCCTTGACATTTTCAGGGAAATTAATATTATCTAAATCATCAAGTAATTCATCAGCATATTTCGTCATACGTAGAAACCATTGTGCCATATCTTTCTGAATAACTTCTAAACCACAACGCCAGCACCGATTATTTTTGACTTGTTCATTTGCAAGTACGGTGTCACAATCATTACACCAATTTACTGGAGCGACCCTTCTTTCTACTAATCCTGCCTCATAAAAACGAATAAAAAGTTCTTGATTCCAACGGTAATATTCAGGAGTGGAGGTAGCAAAGGTACGATTCCAATCATAGGAATAACCCATCCTTTCCTGATCGGTTCGGATCATTTTGATATTTCTCTCAGTGACATCGTGAGGATGGCCCCCCTCTTTTTTTGCAGCATTCTCTGCAGGCATTCCGAATGAATCATAACCCATAGGATAGAGTACATTTTTACCCATTAATCTTTGAAATCTTGCCATAGCATCGCCAATTGAATAATTCCTAACATGTCCCATGTGCATATTGCCAGACGGATAAGGAAACATTTCCAAGCAGTAAAATTTTGGCTTAGATGTATCTAACTTAACTGAGAATACATTCTTTTCTTTCCATTGATTTTGCCAATACGACTCTATTCGATGCACGTCATAATTCATTTAATCACGCCCACACATTATTCTTTGACTGATGATAATATCAAGTTAGGATTCATTACAAATTCAAAGGTCTTTTCTTTGGTAAATGGATACACCACTTGATTCACGCGCTTCGACTATTAGAGTTCGCTATGAAACCTCTCCTTTGAATATGAGCCGGTATGGCTATGCAGTAGGTATACTTCGATATGTCATTATGTTAGGGGAAGGTGAGTTTGATATTCGGGTCAGAGATGATGGAGTCGAGGTGTGGGTTACACAAATGGGAAATTACATGAATATGAATACTGCATGGATTAATCGCTCGACTGGTACTGTAGCCATAACAGATCCTTTTGATTCGAAAAGATGGGTTTCAGCCTTAAAAAAAGAAGGTTTGCGCCCTACTCATTTACTTTACACGCACACCCATCGTGACCATGTAGAAGGATATTCAGAAATGATCAAATTAATACCTGAAATTGAAGTTTGGGGTCATAGTGATGCGAATCTATCAGGTCTTTTGGCATATGCTGTATTCAAAAAAGTTAATTTTACCGATGAATGGATTAATGCCCCTAATACAACTATAGAATGGTCGGTTGGAGGAATTAACCTTTCTGTGACACATTCGCCTGGCCATGCTCCGGGGCATGTTACAATTCACGGGCACGGAGTATATCATGCAGGGGATCTTCTTTTTACAGCCCATAGCGGACGTGTCGATTTACCAGGCAGTGACCCCGCTGCACAATGGAATAGTGTGTTATATGCCAGAGATTTACTGAGAAATCTCCCTAAAAATTGGAGATTAATTCCGGGCCATAGATATGATTGGATAGATGGGACTACTCCTGACTGGGTTAGTATAGAGGATGCTTTAGAGTACAATTATTCTCTGAATTCACCGGTTTTAAATAGTTTAAATGGTAGTGATTAAATGGTTCGAATTGATGTAAAGTATGAAGGGAAATTACGATGTACAGCAACACATGTTACTTCTGGGAAGAAACTGATTACTGATGCACCTCTTGATAATCATGGAAAGGGAGAATCATTCTCTCCTACCGATTTATTGGCGACTTCTATGCTAACTTGTATAATGACTATAATTGGCATTAGGGCTAAAAAAAGAGAAATTAATGTTGATGGAATGTTAGGAAGTATTGAAAAAACTATGACTACAAATCCTCGCCGTATTGGAAAGTTAGAAGTTAGAATTAACTTACCGAAAAATCTGAGTTTAGAGAATAGAGAATGGTTGATTAAAGAAGGGTGTGATTGCCCTGTGTGTTTTTCAATTAATCAAACGATGGATGTGAACATTATTTTCGTCGAATAGTACTTTATCTATCCTCGAATTATACGAATAATTCAATTTGATATTAAACTATTATATATCGTCCATAGAGTCGTTATGAGATATGGCACGTATATGCCAAGAGTGTGAAAATATGTTTATAGAAATTAAAATAAAAATGGAGATCTTATCATGATGGAGACTATCACACTCGTATTGCAATTGGTAATCGCTTGTGTAATATTCTCTGTATGGTTAATACGGCCAAATTGGAATACCCCTTACAGAGCAGGAGATGCCATGAATATCAAAGAAGAATTTGCTGTTTATGGATTACCTGATTGGTCAGTTTATGTTGTTGGGGCGACTAAAATCGCACTGGCTATTGCATTGCTGGCAGGCTACTGGAAAAGTGAATTAGTTGTACCAGCAGCTATTTCTATGGCTATATTGATGGCAGGGGCAGTACTATGTCACTTGAGAATAAAAGAAGACAGTTTATCTAGAGCCGTTCCTGCATCATCTATGTTACTAATGTCATTATTTGTTGCATTAATTTGAATCAACTTGTCTTATCATTTCTTTCTCTAGAGATGCCAAGCTTGTTCGCTACTTCTTCGGTTAGGCCTGTATTGACTCTACCTTCTCTCTCTAATGCAGAGATTGTTGCTAAGACTATGCTTTCTGTATCTATTTCAAAAAATCTCCTTAACTGTGCTCTATCATCGGAACGGCCGAAACCATCGGTACCTAGGACGACATAATTTCCTCCGACCCAACGTTGAATCATTTCAGGGACAGCAGTAATATAATCTGAAACCGCAATCGTAGTAGTTGAGTCACCGAAACATTCGGAAACATAAGATGATTTATGTTGGTCTGGATAAAGACGATTAACTCTCTGAGATTCAAGACCTTCACGTCTTAATTCGCCATATGAAGTGACTGACCATACTTCGGAATCAACACCATAATCTAATAAAATTTGAGACGCCTCTTTCACATGAGAAAGTATAGGTCCAGAACCTAAGAGTCTTACAGACGGATTACCATTATTAGATTCAATTATTTTATATGCTCCCTTTATTATTTTTTCATCTACGTCTTTGGGTTTAGCGGGTTGTTGTTCATTTTGATTGTATAGCATTATGTAATGGAAAACATCAAGATTTTGGTTCCACATTTCATCAATCCCATGTCTGATAATTGTGGCTAGTTCATATGCATAAGCAGGATCCCATGATCTACAATATGGAACTGTACTAGCATGTAATAATGAATGGCCGTCTTGATGTTGAAGTCCTTCACCATTCAGTGTAGTTCGACCCGCAGTCGCACCCATCAAAAATCCTCTAGCTCGGGCGTCAGCAGCTTGCCATATCTGATCATTTACACGCTGAAAACCAAACATAGAATAAAAGATATAGAAAGGCATAGTTGGAGCAGAAGCATGAGAATATGAGGTTGCAGATGCTATCCAAGATGCTATAGAATTAGCCTCAGATATTCCTTCTTCTAATATTTGACCTGTTGTTGATTCTTTATAGTTCATTATCATTTTATGGTCTACTGGCTTATATTTCTGACCTGATTGTGAGTATATACCAAATTCACTGAATAAAGGGTCCATCCCAAAAGTTCTACCTTCATCTGGAATTATTGGGACGATTTTTTCTCCAATCTCTGACTTCATTAAATTTCTTAATAATCGAACAAATGCCATGGTTGTGGATACTTTTTGACCTTCAGGAGTGCCTTTATCAAACTCAGAATATGTTTTCTCTTTGGGTAAATCAAAATTAATTTTAAGAGATTTTCTAGAAGGCAGATACCCACCAAGTTTTTGTCTGCGTTCATGAATGTATGCTAGAGCATCAGAATCATTTTCTAGTAGATAAAATGGGTTTTTTTGTAGATTTTCGTCAGAAATTGGAATCTGGAGGCGATTTCGATAAGCGATTAAGTCTTCAAGATTCATTTTCTTTTTCTGATGGGTTGTATTCCTACCTGCAAAGGATTCAATCCCCCATCCTTTAACGGTATGTGCTAAAATAACTGATGGTTTATCGGATTCTAAAGCAGCATGGTAAGCTGCGTATACCTTCAAAGGATCATGCCCTCCTCGTCGTAAATTAATTATTTCTTCATCAGAAAGATTTCTTCCTAAAGAAACTAATGCTTCAGAACCGGAGAATAATTCATCGCGGAATTCTGAAGGAGCTAATGTACTCATTCTCTGAAAATCACCATCTGTTATTTGTTCTAAACGGGTAAGTAATATCCCATCTTTATCTTGAGCGAAAAGACGATCCCAATTCGTATCCCATAGTACTTTGAATACATCCCAGCCTGCACCTCTATACAATCCTTCCAATTCTTGGATAACTTTTGCGTTTCCTCGAACTGGCCCATCCAATCTCTGAAGGTTACAATTAACTATTGTAATTAAATTATTCAGTTTCTCACGGCCAGCTACTGCAATTGCTGCAATGGCTTCGGGTTCATCCATTTCTCCATCGCCTAAGAACGAATATACTGTACTTTCAGAGGTATCTACTAAATCACGATCGGTGAGATATTTCCAAAACCTTGCTTGCATTACTGCTGCTAATGGACCGAGCCCCATTGAGACGGTAGGGTATTCCCAGAAATCTTTCATTAAACGAGGATGCGGATAGGAAGAAAGACCGTCTAAGAATGCTTCTTGTCTAAAATTAGATAGTTGCTCACGAGTAATTCGGCCTTCTAGGAAAGCGCGAGCGTATATTCCAGGGCTACCATGTCCTTGAATGTATAAGGCGTCACCGATTCCATTGGATTCTTTGCCCTTAAAGATATGATTGAAACCTACCTCGTATAGTGTAGAGGATGATGCATAAGTGGATATATGCCCCCCAATACCATCTATTCTTCTATTGGCATCGGAAACTATTAATGCGGAATTCCAAAGAATTATATTTTGAATTTCTTTTTCAATTTGAAGGTTGCCAGGGTATGGTACTTGATTATCCCAAGGTATTGTATTCACATAAGGAGTTTGAGACGCTGCTGGAATTTTTATACCTAAATCTTGGGCCTCAGAAAGGACTTCATGAAGCAATAGTCTTGCTCTCTCGAGGCCCGTTGAATCAACTACTGAACGTAATGATTCTAGCCATTCATCCGTCTCTTCAGGATCAATATCGGGTAACCTCTGATGATAATTAGGACTAACCATTTGACCACACTGCCCCTAAGGGGCAGATTGGCGAGGATGCTGGGGGTTTTGAATCTTCAAGAAAAGTTTTCACTTAATTTTCGAAGATTTTGGTGTAGTTTTGATAAGATGACAGTGATGTAATGTGCGTATTCCCGCAACTGTGACTGCTGAATCGCCTGAAACACATCTCTCACCATTCCAATTATTGACAGTTTGTAAAACAGTTTTTTGTCCGGCTAAATTAAGAGGATCTACTTTCAATTCAATAGTAATTTCACCAATTGCGCCTAACCATTTTAATGTTGCATTAATTGATTTTTTAGCTAACCCATGCCTTTGAGCAGAACTTCTAACCCAATATCCTAAATTCCACTCTGCTTGAGTTGTTCGAGTCACATTATCAAAACCAATTAATCCTAATAATTCGTTGTCCCAAGGTCTAATCATAACCCAATGGTGCATTAATCCGCTACGGCCCATTTTCTCTGTTTCTTGGAGGAATGAAGCTATTTGTTCTGAAAAGGAAATATCTGGATTGACCCAAGGCATTGCTCGGCTAACTTCGGGCCAAGTTTCTTCAAACGCTTCTAATAATTTAGAACTATAATCTAAAGTTGCGGGGCGAAGAACAAGGCTATCATCGACTCTGATAGATGAAGTTGCCCGTCTAGACACACTTCTCCGACTGCAACCTTATCCATGACTTCTGCGGAAAGTAGTTCTCAGTATTCAAGGCCTTAATTTCTTTATAGCGACTGCTAAATTATTATCGCTAGGTATTATTTCACTTGCATTCTCGAGCATTTTGTCTACGGACTGGGGACGACCAATTCGTTGTAATAAAGCACCGATTGGATAAATTAGTTTTGAACGGTTGCCTAGATGAGGGCCCACTTCATCCAACAATACAGTTGCTTGTGCAGTATCTTTGGATTTTGCCGCTTCCATAGCAGCCTTGACCTGTAAGGCTACATCTCTATCTGACCATTTCTGTTGTTGAGGCCATGGCCAATAATTCGGATTTTCAACCGGTAACGAAGATAAAATTTGATCCGCTGAAATTAGAGGAGGCAGAGGTGTAGGAGGTGGGGGCATAGGAGCTAATTCTTCATCCCGAGGTGGAATTGGAGGAAGTAACGGCGGCGGAGGAATTTTTCGAGTTGGGAGGACCTCTGGTTCTGGCTCTGGCTCTGGTTCTGGTTCTGGTTCTGGTTCTGGTTCTGGCTCTGGCTCTGGTTCTGGTTCTGGTTCTGGCTCTGGCTCTGGCTCTGGTTCTGGTTCTGGCTCTGGCTCTGGCTCTGGCTCTGGCTCTGGTTCTGGTTCAAATTCTTGATCGGCCGGCTGAATTAATTCAACCGATTTATAAGATAGTTCTTCAACTGGCTCTATTTCCTCTTCTGGAATTTCAAATTTAGTCACGAATTCAGGAGCATCTTCGGGTTTGAGAACGTAATCTTCTTCTTCTTCATCAATTGGTTCGGGTGAATCAACAGTTAATGCAAACGATGGATTTTTTGAAACCACTATACCATCATCATCATCATATTGCTGAACATCGATTGTTACATCATCAATCTGAAAAGTTGTCTTAGACCAATCGATTATATCTTCTGATTCTTCTTCTTCAAAATCACCCAATAATTCGTCAAAAAGATCACTGGCAATTTCTTCATTCATATTAGAATCTTGTTGAAAAGATGCTTTTTTTAACTGGTATTGGCACAATGAGCAAAGAACTGCATCTTCTGTATTCTTATGTTGACAGGTCGGGCATATTTGACCCGCTTCTTCGACATTTCTCCAATTTCGGAACCTATCGAACACCTTGCATCCCCTCAGACATTCGCACTCGACAAAACATACCGTATAATCCTCACGTGGAGAAGTGTAAAACATCAAATGCAATACTATTGTGAATTAATACTAGAAAGCGTGATGTGTCAATTGCCTTGGCGAGTAGTTATGAGTGGGGATTCTAAGCTGCCCCCTACGCGTTTTAACAGAAGCCAAGATCATCATGAATTATATCTAAAACTAATCAGATGGGAATTAGACGATGAAATGCAAAATGTTCTTCAAAAACTACAAAATTGGACTAGAAAAAGGTTGATTGAAAATGGCATATCTCTATTTGATTTAATTGGAAAAAATGATGGGTGGTTATTTGGTCAAAGAATTATCAAATTTACAAATAAAAGAAAAAAAGACTTAGGGATTCATCGTTTTAGGCAGGGAGATATCATATTATTATCTAGAAAAGACCCTCTGAAAGAAACGGCAATAGAAGGGACTATTTATTCAACTTCGAGAAACTCTATAAAAATAGTATTTTCAGATATACCAAAGAATATTAGAAAAGATACTTGGAGAATAGATAAAGGAGCAAATAGAATTGCTTATGATAGAATGAAAGATGCTCTCAATAGTGTATTTCAAGAAGAAGGAGGGGTGCCTTTGAGAGAATTGTTACTTGGCATGGTTCACGACCCTCCAAGCACTGCTAGTTTAACCCCTGAGTTAGGGGGAGCCAGAGGGAGGAGGACCTCTTTTGCACCTGATCTAAATGAGCCTCAATTGATTGCTTCGAAAGCAGCAATAGAAAGGAGATTGACATTAATTCAAGGGCCACCAGGTACTGGAAAAACTCACACGGCCGTAAGAATACTGGAATCATGGGCCAAGCAAGATGTTGGGACTATCTTGGCTGTAGCTGATTCAAACGTCGCAGTAGATAATTTACTCGAAGGTTTACTTGCAAGGGGTGTGCGTTCTGTGAGATTGGGGCAACCCGTAAAAGTAAGAGAAAAATTAAGACAGGCGACAATGGATGCACAAATGGAAATTCATCCATTGAGAAGAGATTTAGAGACTCAATTAGAATTAAATGAGAAATTGAACCGAAGAATCAGTTCTATGAAAGGTAAAGAGAAAGGTTTGGCCCATAGAGATATCAAAAAAGGATGGAAAGAAATTCGTAGAATTGAAAATCAGATTAGGGACGATATTCTAGATAAGACTCAGATTGTTTGCTGTACTTGTATAGGCTCAGGTAATGAAATACTAGATGGAAGAAGATTTTCTCAAGTTTTGATTGATGAGGCAACTCAAGCTACAGAACCTGCATCTTTAGTCCCATTAATTAGAGGAGCGAGACAGATTGTACTAGTTGGCGACCATAAACAATTACCGCCGACAGTACTATCTTTTAGAGCGGAAGAAAATGGCTTGAAAAGGTCTCTTTTTGAAAGATTAGTCGATTTAGGAATTGAACCATTTTTATTAACAAAACAATATAGAATGCATCCTTCGATTTCAAAATTTCCAAATGAACAATTTTATTCTAGTAAACTAATTGATGGAGTGAATGCAAATAGTAGACCTGCTCCCGCGGGATTACTCTGGCCAGATTGGGAAAATCCCGTTGCATTTATTCCTGTAGATGGAGGTGAAGTTGTTTCTCCTGATGGGACATCAAGAGAAAATCCTATAGAGGTTTCATGGGTTCTTAAAGTTACTAATGATCTACTTGAGGCGGGAGAATTGACAAAAAAAGACATTGGGATTATCACACCCTATGCAGGTCAGGTTAGGGCTATCCGTAATTCTATGGATGAAAAATTGGATGATGTTGAGGTAAGAACAGTAGATGGATATCAAGGAAGAGAAAAGGAAGTAATTATTTTCTCTTGTGTACGCTCTAATCCTGAAGGTAACGTAGGATTCTTAGCAGAACCAAGAAGATTAAATGTTGCTTTAACGAGGGCAAAAAGGGGTCTTATTGTAATTGGCGACCCTGCAACGCTCAGAACTGATAAGAATTGGCAAGCTTGGTTAGAGTATATCCGCAATAGTAAGTTTGAGGCGTGGCACCTTCTCGGAATGTCCTGAGATGACTATAATGGATGGGCATGATTCACCTATTTCGATTAACAAAGGCAGTACTACAATTGCTAAAGCACTAGTTTCTGAAGATGGTGGCCACTGGCCTGTACCAGAAGGAACAATCTTAGCATCTGGAATGAGGAGGATTGTATCTTTTGTCATAGATACCGTAATAGTAAGTTCAATTTTACTACTAGCAACAGGAGGAGATTTAATCAACGTGTGGAATCTGACTCTTTGGACATCTATGGATTTCCATTATGCCTTAGCAATGCTGTTTGTTCTTCTAATATCACATTGGCTTTATTGGAAGTATACTGGCTTATACTACTCAAGATCATTTGGTCAGAAATTAATGGGCCTTGCAGTTTTAGCAGAAGATGGTTCTGAAATGACAAGTAAGATGTGGGAAATAAGAGCTTGGAAAAAATTAGTTTATCTTATTTTTCCATTTAGTGTTTATTTTGGTTCCTATGATTTAGCAAGAATTTCTCAGCGACATACGCATCAATCCAATATTGATTTACGTGTAGGTTCTATTGTGGCACATGCTAATTCTTTACCACCTGCAAATAGAAAACATATCAAATGAGGATGTTGTATGGAAAAAGCAATTCTAGAAATATTAAACGGAAATTGTGTAGTTTATCCTACTTCGACTTTGCCAGCCCTAGGTTGTATATTAACTTCCAATGCTCTTGATAATTTATATGAGCTGAAAAAAAGATCTCATGACATGGTGGTAAGTGTAGCAGTGAGTGACTTGGAACAGGCATCTGATTTAGCATATTTAACAGATGATTTAGAGGACTTTCTCTCAGCATTTCCAGAAGGTTCGATTACAATTATACTTCGTGCTAAAACACCATTAGATGAAAGATTAGGGGGGGAAAATATTGCTATTCGTATATTATCAAATCCTACAGCCAAAAAATTTGTAAAGCAGACTGGCCCTATAACCGCAACTTCTGCTAATATCAGTGGGTTAACTCCTGTTAATGACTGTCAAATCGCTGCTGAAAGTCTCTCTAATGCCGCTAATAATGTTTCCTACATTACCGGCGTATGTCCGGGAGGTACACCCAGTACCTTGATATCATGGTATACGGTCTGTAAATCACCCAACAGTCGCGAGATAGAGGTTTTGAGAGAAGGTTTAGTTAAGTCAAAGGAGATTCTAGAATGGTCGAAGAAGCAGATTTGAAACAATGGAGGGATGCTGGGCACGTCGCTCGAAGAACCTTAGAGGGAATCAAAGATGAAATTCAGGAAGGTAAAACTTGGTTAGAAGTCATTGATTCTGCTGAGAGATTTATTCGAAGACATGGAGGTCAGGCTGCCTTTCCGGTCACTATTTCTGTCAATGAAATTGCTGCACACTTCACACCCAGCCATCAAGATCTTGCTCCGGAAGGATGGGACGCACCAATGACATTTCAAAAAGGAGACTTAGTCAAATTAGATGTTGGAGTCCATATAAAAGGTGCTCTAGCAGATAATGCTTTAACTGTCGAAGTTGGTAATCAGAACAAACATACCGAACAAATTAAAGCGGCAAGAGAGGCAAGAGATGCTGCTATAGAAAAAATGCATCCAGGCACGCCTTGGCATGAGATTGGACAAGCGGCAGAACAAGTAACTAAAGATGCTGGATTCAACCCTATCAGGAATTTGTGTGGACATGAATTAGAAAGGTGGAATTTGCATTCAGGGACTTCGATTCCGTCATATGCCTGTGGACCAAATTCGGGATTCAAAGGCAAAGCCCAGACGGGAAGTATTTACGCAATTGAGCCCTTTAATACAACGGGTAAAACGGGGATGATTGAAAATATATCACCTGCTGGATCATCGAATATTCTAAGAGTTACTGGAGATGTCTCAATTCGTAAAGCACTATCCAAAGGAAAATTAAAACCTCTTGGAGCAACTATGGCTAGATACATCGAAGAACGATATCATACACTACCATTTGCTTCAAGATGGGCATATCCACTTCTAGAAAAGCCATTTCCAACTGAAGATGCTGAGTCTTTACAGAAAAAATGGAAAGCAATGATAAAAAAACTAACGGCTATAAGATTCTTGGAAGTTTATGAAGCATTACGAGATGTTGACGGAGGGAATGTAGGGCAGTTTGAGCATACAGTAATCGTCACTGAAGGCGGACCTGAAGTATTGACAGTACTTTAGGTGAATGCATATTTTAATCACTTATTGAACTATATCTAACAAGGATTATGAATTGCCCCCCCCTATGAGAGTATGTACAGGGACGTAAGGTTCTGCTGAGTGCATCCCATCCCCTCGCTAATATCTCTCGCCCTGTACACCTAAATTATTCACTACTACTAGCGTCAGCATTGCCAAAAATAGTTACTGCAATGACTGAACCTAATATCAATAATATTCCGGCAGATTGTTGAAATGAAGGTTGCTCTTGAAGTAGCAACAATCCCCAAATTATTGTTAATACTGGCTGCAAAAGGACTGCAAATGAGGTTTTTGCACCAGGTAAACGAGGGAGCGCGTAAGTAATCGCAGTCCACCCTAATACTTGACAAAATATGGCTAGTAAAATTAGCCAACTATGGCTTGGAAATGTTGGTTGAAAGTCAATAGGTTCAACCCCTAGAGAATTTAAAGGCATTAAACCGATGAAAAGCAATCCAATTGCAGCACCTGCTGTAGCATCAAATTGAAGATTTTGAGCAGGTGCCATTTCTCGGTTAGAATATCTGTAAAGGAGTAAAAAAGAGGAATAAAATATTGCTGCAAAAACTCCTGCTATGACTCCGCGGAAAGGATCTTCTCCATACGGTTCATCATCCCAAATACCTGAAATTAGCACTAGTCCTAAAATCACTACAGGTAATGCAAAAATAATAGATTTATTTGGTCTCTCTCCAAGAATTTTCCAGCTAACTAAAGTGACAATTATAACTTGAGAATTGCCAATCATTGTAGCAATACCAGTTCCTATGTAATCTATTGCAGTATGGTATCCTATGAAATCTAGAGAAATTATTAGTCCTGCATAAAATGTCATTAATCTTGATTTTTTACTACGAGTATCCTCAGATTTTGAAAATAAAATAATTAATGCTAAAAATGGTAGAGCATAACTCATACGGAAAAAAGCGCCTGTAGCGGGATTCGTATTCGAATATTGATAAAACAAAGGGGCGAATGAGATTAGAGTAGAGCCGAATAAGGCAATTAACATATTTTTTCGGTCTTCATCGACCGACATTCGATACACCTTACTCAGATTTTCCATCAGAAATCATTTGTTGGAGTTCGCCACTTTCGTACATTTCCATGACTATGTCAGAACCGCCTATTAATTCACCATTAATAAAAATTTGAGGCATTGTCGGGAAATCTGACCATGTGCAAATTGAAGATATCGCTCGAGGATCCGATGTCACATCTATACTTGCCCATTTATCTTCTAATTGTCCGAGAACCATTGCAGCCCTATTACTGAATCCACAACGGGGTTGTTCGGGTGTTCCTTTCATAAACAACACAATTGGGTTGTTATCTACTATTTCTTGTAACTCATCTGCTGTCCAATTAAAACTCATTTTATTCACTCCTTCTTTTCTCGACGAATGTGCACTCCGAAGAATTCTGTTTTTTTCTCAGAGTGAGGGTCGAAAGCAGTATCTTTGGTAGATTCTGCCTGTTCGGGGGTCATACATTTCAAGTCTAAAGCATGCACTATATTTTGGGCAATATATGGCTTAAAATGATTGAGTATTGGTTTTTGTCTTTGTAATGGCCTAACTCCATCGTACGATTTAGATATAATTCGAACATGAAAATGATCACCACTACCATGCAAATCAGTGGCCTCAACAATGGCGTCTGGGACAACCTCGAGAACCTCTGAAACCATCCACGCCTCGGTGACCATGTACTCTCTATGAGGTTCGCCCTCTTTGAACATGGCTGAAAGATTGTTTCAAATTAAAGCATTAAATTAATTTTTTCTAAATTCTCTTTAAATGTTCCATTATTATTAATCAAGCCGCTTCCAACTACGGCTATATCTATTCCCCAACTCTTGATTAGCGCTGCATTATGATGCTTAATTCCGCCATCAATCATCAATTTTGTAGAGCGACCACCTGATGCTATCTGAGAATCTATTGCAGTTCTAAATTCACATACTTTAGATTCCATTTCTGGCATGAAAGATTGGCCTCCTTTTCCAGGCACTACACTCATGACAAGTACAAGATCTAATTCTGCTAGATAAGGTAATATCGAAGATGATGATGTGTCAGGGTTGAGAACTGCTCCGGCTTGACATCCCCTTGAATGAAGGTTTTTGATTAATTTAGAGATGTCATCAACTGCTTCAACATGGAAAATTACTAAATCTACTCCAGCATCTACATATTGTTCCCAATTTTCTTCGGCGTTTGTAACCATAAGATGACAATCTAGAAATATATCTGGACCTACATGTTGACGGATACTTTTAATTAAACCAGGACCGAAGGTTATTGTCTTATTTACCACCCAATTTCCATCCATCACATCTAAATGAATCCATTGAATTCCAGCAGAAATTGCGTCATCCATTACTTTTCCTAATTCGCAAAAATTTGCAGTGAGTATGCTAGGTGTTATTTCCATACAATGTGTCCTCTAATTAATACGAGCAGTCGAAGGTACTCAATAGTTACTATGATAATTATGATTGAAAATAACAAATTATTATTAGGGTGAGTTAGAAGTCGAAGTTTGTTGGTGAGAACATGGGGCGGGTTGTAGATGTTAGTGATGCTGAGTTTGATATGGTGACAAGTAGTAGCGAATGGGTTCTAGTTGACTTTTGGGCACCTTGGTGTGGACCCTGCAAGATGATTGCACCTATTCTAAATCAAATAGCAGCAGAAAAAGATATTACAATAGCTAAAGTAAATACTGATATGAATCCTCTTTCAATGGGCAAATTTGGCTTTAGAGGTATTCCTGCTCTAGTATTATTTCACAACGGCAAACCCGTTGACCAGATGACAGGGGCAAGACCCAAACCAGCATTTGATCAATGGTTAGGCAAATATATGGATTAATCAGATTTTTGATTGATTTTAGTCGACCTTTCCGCGAGAGATGTTCCTACTTCTCTTAATAATCGTGACCTTAATGCCTCATGTAACCACATTCCATCATCTAGTTCAAGCATTAAACCACGCTCCAGTAAACTAGTTGGTGGCTTTCCATTAAATTCTGAAACCTTCGCTAATATTTCCCATGGTACTGGTTTGTCGGCAACAGCCAAGAAAGCTAATAATTCCCTATGATCATGCGGTAATACATCTAGTATTTCTTCATCGAGGAATCTTAACCAATCTCGATGTAAAGTATTCCCATATATCTCTAGTAATTCAACAGCAAGAGGATGTCCACCAGTAGCTGCGTAAATTTCTTCCGCGGGTGCATCATTAGGGAGATTCAATTGACCCAGCCAATCTACTATCTCTTCCAAAGTTAATCCTGTCAAAATCAATTCTTCTACTTTACCTCTGGTATGAACATCTCGACGATCATAAAATGCAAGATTTGTTCTTGAAATTAAGAATAACCTCATGGATGTCACCTCAGCGATTTGTAATAATGCTCCAAAAAGATGGTCGCCATCGGGGCCTATATTGTGAACATCATCTAAAATTACAAATAAATCTGATGGTTGTGTTGCTAAAATTTTCTTTTCGTCCAATAAATGTGCTATTAATCGTCTACGAAATAAGTCGATATTAAACGCTGCACCGGGCTTTAATGGTAATGACTCTAAAACACCGTATGGGTCAGATAATTTATCATCCGAACCTATTCCTATTCGATGAAGTAAACTTGTTGCTATGCCAAGCGAAGAGTCCCAAGGCTGACATGGATAATACATGGCATGAATATCTTGTCCAGAGGAGATTAGACTATCTATCCAAAACGAAGTTAAAGTTGTCTTGCCACAGCCTGCGATACCAGATAAAACAAACATTGGAGTTTCGGATTTATACCAGTCATCTATTGATTTTTTCTCTAATGAACGACCATGTACGTCCCTCGTTTCAGGAGGTCTTACATGATATGTTGAATGAGCACCTGACAATAAAGAAATTGAACCGGGATTATTATTATCTTCGGAACGTATAATTGCACCAAATCGGATGTCTCCAAAATTCAGAACCCCTTCGTGTTGTGCATGCATCAAAACCTGTAGAAGAGTTAATCCAGTTTGTAATCTTGAAGATACTTCATCTGCCCTGATTTCTAATAATTTACCTTTTTTATTTCGAATTAAAACATTAGTTGAACGGAGTTTTTCAATTCTTTTTCTTGATTCTAGGCGACCTTCTTCTGTTAACTGCCAAGTTTTTTGACGCCTTTCTTCACCTCTAACCGCTCTAGTATGTTCTGAAACTAAACCATTAGTTACTAATTCACGCATCGTCCTTGAAACATTAGGCAAATGTAGTGCGCAAACTTCTGCAATACCGGGACGAGTCATTTCGAATGATACAAGATAGTGATCGGCTTGGTGATCTTGTTCCCAAAGATGTATCATTATACGATCTGAAACAGCGACATTGACTCTCGCATCGCTAGCCACCATGAGTTATCCGAGACCTATAACTGGCATCAAGAGTTCGGATTATTGTCCAGAAAGAATAGTCATACATTGAGGATATTGCTCTTGCATAGGAGGAAGGAATAAATTATCACAATTTTTATCAGAAATTGGTAGTGTTAGAACACTGCCAGTACCTAACCCTAAAGTAACAGCCATCGTAGAAACAGGACTTGGAATATAATCTTCTCCAGTTTGAGTAATTATTAGATTAATACCATCTCCTTGTGGTATTACCACATCCATTCCAAAGAATTCCATTTTAGCGATAACTGTTTCACCAGGTAAAAGAGTCTCTCCCTCTTTACCGCCATTGTGGAATCTTAAATCCATCACAGCATGCCCTAAATGCATCCCATTACTTGCTTGAACCATTTCAACGAAAAGATGACCGCTGGTTGAAAGTAAGGATATTGTGGCTTCTACATGAAAGGTTGGTGTACCTATAATTCTAGTTTCGTTCTCGAAAAAAGGACATTCAATCGATAATTGAGAGCTGGATGTTATGGTTTCTCCGCCGCCGATAATATTACAATCATCCATATCATACTTCAATAAATCTGAATCTAAAGGAGGGTATGTCTGCTCCACTCTCCAACCTCCAATATTATCCTGTATTTCGGCGATTAATCTTGGTTCTGGACCTTTATCCCTAAGATAGAAGTCAAACCACTCTAGCAAATCATCTGCCCAATCCCATCTAAGAGTAAATGGGAAAGCTTCGGCGCCTCTGCCACTTGATAGCCCCTCATGTCCACTTTTCCTATCTGGATAGTCGTGCCCCCATTGCCCATATAGGCCCTTAACATCAAATCCTGAATCGCGAAATATGTTATGCGTTGGAAATGCCATATGTGGGTCGACGTTCCAATCTTGCATACCATGAATGATATAGATAGATCCGTTATAATTCTCTAAAGCTCTATCGAGGAAAGTACGTTCTGACCAATAATCACTTCCTAACCATGCTAGATTATCTCCAGATAAATATGCAGCGGGACCAGCGTAGTAACCTTCTAAGTAGCCTTCACAGGCATTTTGTGCATCTTCAAGATCACCGTCTAACCCAAAACTTCCATATACTCCATTGTGCATTATTGCCCCTCTGGCTTCCATGCTACCATTTCTCCACATTAAGTCATGAGCCCCGATAAGCCCTGACATAGGAATTATTGTTTTCAGATATTCAGAACCCATAGCAGCGGCCTCCCAAGGAGTAGAACCATCATATGACTTACCAATTATACCAACTGCTCCGTTAGAAAATGGAGCCGTACCCAAATACTCGACGGCAGCGTGGATTCCCCTTTGCTCATCGGTACCCATCAAATCCATACAGTGATTACTTTCTCCGGTTCCAAATACGCTGACTTGAGCTACTCCATATCCATGAGGAACAAAATTTTCAATTAAAAATCGCCCTAATCTATCCGCTGGGGTTAATGCGTCAACATCTCCATCGTCATAATATGGGCCTATTTCAGCGATTATTGGGACTTGGCAGTAATCCATGATCTCGGCAGCTTCATAATCACATCCTTCTATTATTGGCAACCATAATCCAAGATGTACTTCTGCATCTCCTGTAAGTCCTGCACCACCGTCACTAGAAGTAATGGCAGGGACTGCAACATATACGGATTTTACTTCGCCTATTCCATAGGACCCATTAATTGATACTCTGCTGAAAACATCATCATTACGGTATTCTAAGTCAGATCTATCTTCTACGTCGGGTAACCAATGAGAATTATCAACTACGACCTTAGATGTGTCATCACCAAAACAACCAGACAACATTGGTGTCATAAATAATAACACCAGACATAGAGTCAACGACCTATGAATCATATAACCCGCGCCATTTCTTTCACTGATGAGTGTTTTCCATTACAGTTTGTGTATTATAAAAAATAATTTAGTAGAAATACTACTTCAAGAGTAGATTAGTTGAATAACTTGAGTGTTTGTACAAACATCATGACCAGTGATAGAACAAGAAGTTTAGTACGACTTCAACGGATGGAAATTACTGAAGCAGAGGTCTACAACAAACTGGCTAAAAAACAAAAAAATCAGAATAACAAAACTATTCTAGAACAAATTGCTGAACAGGAAATTATGCATTATAATATCCTGAAAAAGATAACAAATGTTGATGTTAAACCATCAAGGATACGGGTATCTTTGCATCTCCTTACATCAATCTTTTTTGGTCTTACTTTTTCTTTGAAACTTATGGAAAAGATAGAACAAAGTGCTGCAAACGAATATCGAGAATTGGGGCTAAATGATATTGCTAAAGAAGAAGATGAGCATGAAGAAAAACTGCTTTCACTATTGGAAGAAGATGCATTAAATTATCTAAGTAGTATCATATTAGGACTTTCTGACGCACTAGTGGAGTTGACAGGTGCTCTTGCAGGACTTACTTTTGCATTTCAGGAATTAAGAGTGGTTGCATTAGCAGGATTAGTTACAGGAATTGCTGCATCATTCAGTATGGCCGCATCTGAATTTTTATCAACTAAAGAAGAAAATTCTGAACGCTCCCCGATTAAAGCAGCAATGTTTACTGGATTAGCATATATACTAACTGTGGTGCTTCTAGTTACACCTTATCTTTTATTAGATGATTCAAGTGGCATTGTATTTGGTCTTGAACCGCATATTCAAGCACTTTGTATTACGTTAATTATTGGTTTACTAATAATTGCTTTATTCAATTTTTACGTATCTATAGCACAAGATCATTCATTCAAGCAAAGATTTACAGAAATGACCAGTATTTTAATTGTGGTAACTGGTATTTCTTTCTTAATAGGATTAATTCTTAGAGAATGGTTTGGTATATGATTATTTGATCTAATAAATATGAGAATGTCTAATCAAAGGGTTTGATTTAGAGTATTGATTCCGGTGAAGTATGAATGCTTATGATGAACTATTAGCAAGATTGAAAGATATAGATTTGGTTGGCCAAATTGGAGGTTTATTAGGATGGGATCAAGAAGTTTTGATGCCACCAAAAGCAGCCGCATTAAGGGCTGAACAACTTTCTTGGATTTCAAAAACGGGTCATGAAAAATTAACTGAAGCGAGAATTGGGGAATTATTAGAAATATTAGAGCAAAAAGATGATTTAGATGAGATACAAAGAGGAAATATTCGATTAGCTAGGGATTCTTATGATAAGGCTACGAAATTACCTACTGATTTTGTGGCAGAGATGGCAATGCATAAATCAAAATCACAAATTTCTTGGACTCGAGCAAGAGCAGAAAATGATTTCTCGATTTTTAGAGACGATTTAGCTAAAATGGTCGAAATGTCGAGGAAAAAGGCAGATTATCTGGGTTATGATGATGTCAGATATGATGCACTTCTAGATTTATATGAATCGGGATTAACTGTTTCAAAAGTAGATCCACTTTTTGCAGGATTAAGAGAAAATGTGGCTCCACTCGTCAAAAAAGTAATGCAAAGTGGGAAGAAACCAGATATGTCTTGGGTGCATAACAATACTTGGAGTAAGGAAGGACAAGAAGGGTTGTCACAATCTATTTCTGAAGCAATTGGATTTGATTTTAACGCGGGTAGAAGAGACGCATCAACTCATCCTTTCTGTGGTGGCCCGAATCCAGATGATGTTAGATGGACCACTAGATATGACGAAAAAGATCCTTTTGGATCATTATATGGTTCAATGCATGAAACTGGACATGGCCTATACGAGCAAGGAAGACCACGGCATTTAGATTTCCAACCAACCGGTTCGGCAAATGGATTGGGAATTCATGAAAGTCAAAGTAGATTATGGGAAAATCAAATAGGTCGCTCCAGAGAATTCTGTGAATGGGCATTGCCGATTTGGAAAGAATACTTTCCTGAACAAATGAAAGGGGTTTCTGCAGAAGATTTGTGGCGATCTGTGAATTTTGTTGAGCCAAGCTTGATTCGAGTTGAAGCTGATGAAGCCACATATAATCTCCATATTATGATAAGATATGAAATCGAGAAAAAACTTATTTCAGGAGAAATTGAGGTAGATGATCTTCCTGATGTATGGGATGATATGTATGATGAATTTTTGGGAATAAGATCACCAAATAGAACATTAGGGGTGCTACAAGACATTCACTGGTCATTTGGAGCATTTGGGTATTTTCCTACATATACACTTGGTAATTTGTATTCGGCTCAATTGTTAACTGCCGCTCGTAAAGAATTACCTAATCATGATGAGCAAATAAGAAAGGGAGAATTTACTCCCTTACTAGAATGGATGCGTAAAAATGTACATTCTCGGGGGAGTATCATTGAACCCTCTGAATTGATTAAAGAGGCGACTGGGGATGAGCCTTCTCCTGATGATTTTGTTAAATATCTTCAAGATAAAATAGAATTTTTATATGAATTATGAAAATAAGTACGAAAACGACAAAAAATAGAAAGGATTAGGAATTATGATGCAAAATCGTTCACTAGAGGAAATTGCGTCTTTTGTTAGAGATTTGGGTAGTGAATGTACGTGCCTAGTCTTACATAATAATATGTTGATTTCTGGATCGAAAGACGGAAAAATAGTTTCTTGGGATGTTGAAAATGGATATGAAAAATGGCAATGTAAAGTAGATGGGCCGATTTCAGATATAGGCATAAGTGATAGAGTTTATTTTACCGCTTCTGCAGAGTTACATGCAATGAAAATTGAAACTGGAGAATTAGAATGGACTGTAGATATTGGGGGTTCTAGTGATTTGATTAAAATTGACAATGATTCAATATGGGTAACTTCTTCATTATATGAAATAGAGGTTCAGGATTACACGGAAACAACCTTACTTAAGTTCGATAAAAATTCAAAATTAATTAAGAAAATTCTTTTTGAAGAAAAACCCTGGTTTATGGGAATATCGTCTAATGATTTAGTTTTAGGTATCGGAAGACCAAGATGTGGTTATTTGTTTGTGGATAGCGATTATGTATTATCTCATAGGAGAAATGAAAGAGATAGCCCAGTTACAATGGGTATTGAAACTGAATTGAGTCTCTTACTCGGACATAGTAACGGAATGATTACGGAAATTAGGGATGGAAAAATCGATACGATACAATTTGAAGAATTTCCTATAAGTTCAATTCTGAAAAATGAACATTATTTGTGCGTAGGTAATGATAATGGGACAATTATTTCGTCAAAAGATTGGGAAAGAAATTTCGCTAAGAAGATTGATTGTTTAATAAGAATTAATGGCTCAATATGGTTAACTAATACTGATAGTAAAAATAATATCTATATTCTAGATGAGGATAGTGGCGATACTAAATATAAAATAAATCATGATTCTAGAATCAGGTTAATAAAATATATTAATGGAAAAGTTGCCTTATCAGACCAGAAAGGAAAGGTAATGCTCCTAGAAGAAGATGTCGTATTTAGGAGGCTAAACGAAGTTAGTGAAATCGTACAAGATCAAGAGAAAAGAGATTTGTTAAAAAAACGATTAAGGGCGCTTCGCAAGTGATTTTTTTACAGTGGAAATCATCGTCAAACAACCCCTATTTCCGGTGGACTGCGGCTTGATTAGAGAAAGGTTTAAGAGCCGCCGCCTTCCCTGAGAACTTTGCTGCTCCAGTGGAGGAGTGTGGGCGTGTTAATTCACGACCCGCGGGCCACAAAAACCGAGCTCCGAAAAGGAGCAGTAAAATCGGAAATCGAAAGAGATCCGAGGAATAGCCGAAACGTCTGTGGACGTAGAGGCGACGGGAGAACTGAGATGGGAAAGAACTGGACGAAAGGAAAGGGAAAGAACTCACAGAGGAAGTATGGAAAACAACACCGAACCGGAAACGGGGAAAACACAACCGAAATACAAGACTATCCCGAAGAGGTACACGAGCGAAGAGAGAGAACCAGAGATGGAACGAACTTGAGGCGCGTATGTGGGAAAATGAAGATGAAGAAAACTGGACGAAAGGAAGGGGAAAAGAAACAGAATGGAAACACATTGAGAACAAGAGCGGGAAACCGTGGAGGATTAGTACTGAGGCGTGGAAATAACTGGTGAGAGCTAGGGAAAAAAGCGAACACGGATTGAAAGAAGAGATTCTTGATATTCGGAAAAGGACGAAGAGAGAGCATGAAGTCTCTGAGTCATCTACCCCAGGGGAGTAGGAACCTTACGGAACCTACAAACTTGGGACCCTGCGGAGTTAGCAGAGGGTAATGATCCCCCAATGTTCAGAACCCACTGCTAGCTCCCACCTATTCGGT
>Ga0208941_1000007_pt1 | contig 86424 bp, 87 predicted proteins | sample AOAMet2_C27A4_35_2_FD_188080 | JGI IMG/M metagenome (GOLD analysis project Ga0208941, IMG submission 188080) | Ammonia-oxidizing marine microbial communities from Monterey Bay, California, USA - C0912_C27A4_35 (SPAdes) | ecosystem: Environmental > Aquatic > Marine > Intertidal zone | place... | reverse complement strand
GATCTAACTTGTGATGCACTTGATTCTGACCGTGACGGTGACAACTATGGAAATTCAGCTGATGTGTTCCCTGACGATGTCAACGAGTGGACTGACAATGATGCAGACGGAACTGGTGACAATGGAGATACAGACGACGATAACGATCTGACTCTTGACGTGGACGATGCTTTCCCAATGGATGAGTGTGCAGATACTGATACAGATGGTGACGGTTTACCTGACACAATGGTAACTGGTTGCACAAGCACATTAACAGAAGACGACAACGATGACAACGATCAAGATACTGATGATATCGATCCGTTCCCATTAGATAATACAGAGTGGGATGATACAGATTCAGACGGTATTGGTAACAATGCTGATACTGATGATGACGGTGACGGTGTACTAGATACGGCTGATGTTTGGCCACTTGATCTATGTGCATCTGCTGACTTTGACAGCGATGGTCTACCTGACACAATAGTAGCTGGTTGTACAACTACTTTGACTGAGGATGCAGACGACGACAACGATGGTGTTGACGACGTTACTGATGCATGTCCATTCAATGCTGGTGAGCAAGTAGATACTGACGGTGACGGATACTGTGACAATCAGGATACTGATGACGACAACGATGGTGTATACGACTTGAATGACTTGTACCCATTAGATGCGACTGAATCAGCAGATAATGATATGGACGGAATTGGTGACAATGCTGATACTGACGACGACAACGATGGTGTTGACGATCTTCTTGATGCGTTCCCATACGATGCTACTGAAACAAGTGACTTCGATGGTGATGGAGTTGGTGACAATGCTGACCTAGATGATGATGGTGACAACGTACTTGACGATGTTGATCCGTTCCCTCTAGACGGTACTGCATGGATTGATACTGATGGAGATGGAACTCCTGATTACACAGGTCCTCCGCCATTCTCTGGTGACTTCGAAGGTGGAGCAGTTGGTGGAATCTGGCAAACATCTAGCCTGGCAACATATCCAATGGTCGCAGATAGCGGTTCTCCAATCTCTGGAGCATTCTCTGCTATGTCAACTAACCAAAACATAGGTAGCTCAGCATCTGGAATGATGATCTCACTAACTAACATGGTGAACGATACAGATACTGATGGAGACGGAATTGCAGACGCTGCATCTTACTCCTTCGCTTATTCTGTATCTACTGAATCTGGCTGGGATTATCTGTCATTCTGTATCGATAACGATGCAAACTGCCAGAGAACTTCTGGATACACAATGCGTTGGGCTGGTCTAACAACCGGAACATACTCTGGAACTGTTGATGCTGGTGCACATACTTTCACATGGAATTACTGGAAAGACAGTGTAGTTGATGGAAATTCAGATACTGTATGGATTGATGACGTAACAATGTCTGTCCCACAAGGTTTGACTAACGCTGACCTTGATGACGATAATGACGGTGTTCTCGATGATATGGATCTAGATTCACTAGACCCATGTGTTGGCATTGATACAGATGGAGATGGCATGGCGGATAATCTAGGCACTACAATGCTAAATGGTTCTGCTTGTGACGCTTCAATGTACAATATTGACGAAGATGATGACGATGATTCGTGGTCTGATGTTGACGAAGCAATATGTGGTTCTGACAGTCTTGTAGCTAACTCTACACCTGATGATAATGATGGTGACCAGATCTGTGACATTACTGACACAGACGATGACAACGACGGATTCTCAGATGATGTAGATGCCTTCCCAATGGATAGTAGCGAAGCACTGGATACTGATGGTGATGGTACAGGTAACAATGCAGATACCGACGACGATGACGATACAGTCACTGACGGTCTTGACGCGTTCCCTCTAGATGCATCAGAAAGTAACGACAACGATGGTGACGGAACTGGTGACAATGCAGATACTGACGATGACAACGATGGATGTCTTGATGTTGACGATGCATTCCCAATGAGTGCAGCGGAATGTGTTGATACAGATGGTGACCAACTTGGTGACAATGTTGATCCAGATGATGACGGTGACGGAGTAGCTGACGTAAGCGATCCATTCCCATTAGATGCATCAGAAAGTTCTGACAACGACGGTGATGGTGTTGGTGACAACACAGATACTGACGATGACGGTGACGGTGTTGACGACGTAGATGATGCGTTCCCACTGGATCCATTAGAATCTGAGGATTTAGATATGGATGGACAAGGTGATAACTCTGATGCTGACGATGATGGTGATGGAGTCAATGACGGAATCGATGCATTCCCAACAGACAACACAGAATGGGTTGACAGTGACGGTGACGGAACTGGAGACAATGCTGATGCTGACGATGATGGTGACGGTGTTGACGACGTAGACGATGCGTTCCCAATGAATCCATCTGAATCTGCTGACTTAGACGGTGATGGCCTTGGTGACAATGCTGACAACGATGATGACGGCGATGGTGATTCAGATGCTGACGATCAATTCCCAACAGATGCTTCTGAGTGGGATGATACAGATGGTGACGGAGTTGGTGACAATGAAGACACTGATGATGACGGTGACACATACTCTGATGCAGATGAGGATGCTTGTGGATCTAACAGCATGGATGCTAGCTCAGTACCTTCTGACTTCGATGGCGACACAATATGTGACGTACTAGACTCAGATGATACTGATGGTCCTGATGCACCTACTGATGGTGGTACAGAACCAGGATTCGGAAACGTACCTGGATTCCCTGCACTGTTCGCAACTATCGCTCTAATCGGCGCGGCTCTAATCGGTCGCCGTAGAGACGACTGAATCTAATTTAGTCGGACGTAGAACCTAAGTCGGGAGTTTTTACTCCCGGCTTGGGTCCCAACCTTTTTTTAATTCTCAGTGTATTCTAAGGATATTCTGAGCGACACTTCGGGCAACCCTGATAAGGTAGTCTCTAACCACTTAGAATGATAACCATGCCTGGCACCAATAGAGTTGAGATTAGAACCTTAAAAGTAGGACGCTATGTTGCTCTTGAAGAAAGTGCTTACAAAATTCTAAGTATGTCAAAATCTAAACCAGGTAAGCACGGTTCAGCCAAAGCAAGAATTGAGCTTGAAGATATATTTACTGGACAAAAGCGTAGTCATGTTGGTACAGTTACAGATAACATCTATGTTCCTGTTATAGAAAAAGGATCTGCAATCATAACTCATATCCAAGGTGCTGAAGTCCACGCAATGGATAGTAAAACATATGAAACTCTGATTTTACCTCTCGATCCAGCAATGAATTTAGAAGGCGGTGGAGAAATCCAGTGGATGGAAGCAATGGGTAGATTTAGAATCACTCGTGATCATTAGATAATCTATTTTTCACCTCATTTTCGTTTTTTTCCACGTGAAGTATAAGCCGCTTCAATCTTTCCAAGATTCTGAGGTAGCAGTATCCCTGAGTAAAAGTTCTTTTCCGAACAGCAGGTATTACTGTACATAAATTGGTGAAATAAAAATGAAATCGGATTCAGGAGGTGTTCCAAAAGGCGCCTGGCTACTACTTTTAGTTGCTTTATTCGCAGTTTCAAGCGCGGGAGCTGTATTGCAATCGATGAGTGAAATACCTCCTATATTACGAGCATCATGGAGAATGCAAGGTACTGCTCTAATTCTTCTCCCCGGATTTATTTATCAATTATCATCTCTTGATAAAAATTTATTTTCATCTAAAGACGCGATGATAATTTTACTTTCTAGCCTCTTTTTAGCAGCTCATTTTGGTTCTTGGGTATGGTCACTTGATCATACTAGTCTAGTTCACAGTCTACTGTTTGTAACTAGTCATCCTCTAGTCGTTGTGCTGTTAATGCCAATACTAGGTTCTGAAATTAGAAGAGGGCATTTCATTGGTGCTTCAATCGGTTTTTTTGGGGCAGCTCTTACTCTGAAAGATATTGATGCAGATGGAGAGGTGACATTAATTGGTAATTTTTTCGCGTTTATAGGAGCAGTTACTGTAGTCGGTTATCTTTTTGCAGGTCGATATTTAAGGTCAAAAAGAAATATGCCTCTATTTATTTACGCATTCCCTGTTACTTTTCTTTCTGCAGTTTGGTTGACACCTGCATCAATCATTGTAGAGGGTACTAGTTTTTCTCAAACATTACCTGAGTTAGGGGTTTTCGGGTGGTTCGATCTTAGTTGGATATTTTGGGTTGGATATCTATCATTAGGGCCTGGTTTATTGGGTCACACGGGTATCAACGCAGTATTGCGTTGGTTCCCCCCATTGATAGTTTCAATTGCACTATTATTCGAACCAGTAATTGGAGGAGTAATTGGATGGTTCCTGACAGGGGATATTTCATTGGGTATTTGGACAGTTATTGGAGGTTGTTTGATGTTAGTTGGAGCGATGATGGTAAAATTTGAAGAAGCTAATGAGCAAACAATTGATGAATCGCCTTCATGAACTAAAGGCTACTCGCAACTCTATGACTAAACCAACATTGTTTGTCACAAATGATGATGGGGTAGATGCCCCTGGTATTCAGCACCTAATACGAGAATTGAATATTCATGAATATCCTCTGATAGTCTTGGCTCCTGCTACTGAACAATCCGCTACTGGTATGAAAATATCTGTTCGTAAAAAACTGAAAATTACTAAGAGACAAGACATTACAGACAATTTACAGATAAATAAGAAAATTCCTTTGAAAGTTTACTCGTTAGATGGTTCTCCTTGTGACTGTGTTATTGTTGCATTAGACGGTGGTCTTAGTATGCTAGAACCCGAATTTAAACCCTCAATGTGTATATCAGGTGTCAATCAAGGACCTAATCTTTCAGTCGATATTATGCACTCAGGTACAGTATCAGCGGCTCGAGAAAGTGCACTTTATGGAATGCCTTCTATAGCGATTAGTTTGGCAACATATGAGCATAGTAATTTTGATGATTCAGTTATAGGTGCTATCAAAGTTATAGAATCTTGTCTTAATTTTCTACCGATAAGTCCCCCAGATCTTCTTAGAAAAAACGGTTCAGAATCTCTGCCTGAATTATCATCCAATGCGGATTCATTAAGGGAGAATTTTTCTCATGGTAATATCTTTCTTAATCTGAATGCACCTCTGAAATGGAATGGTCATTTCAATACTGTATCTCTTGGTTCTAGATGGTACAGAAGCGCTATTACGAGCCATCAAATAGATTCTGGAGATATGGCTTTTGAGGTCGGTGCGGCGGAAATTATAGAGGAAGAAATCCCCGAAACTGATTGTTTTTCTGTAAATTCAGGCGAATATGCTATTTCACCACTTTCTTCATGGCCTGTCAATCATCCGTTGGGTATGCCGAAGTCAATTCTAGATGCAGCATCTATATCTGATAGTCAAGGATTGCCATTTTGGTTCAGTTCATAACTTGTCAAAAATATATTGAGAGATTGCTATGCATGAATGTCCTTGTAACCATTTTTCTCCTAAGGATATCTTTTCATATTCTGTAAACTGTTGAATTTCCTTTTCATTAAAAGGCGAATCATCAGAAAGGATAATTCCCACCTTTTCTTTTTTTGATATGTGCGAAATATCTCTGCCATTAGCGTCTAATATATTGATGTCAACACCTTCATTTTTCCAAGAATTAATAGTATCTGAGATATCTCCTCCTGAATGGAATATTCCCTGAGTGATTTCTTTATATTGTCCAATTGGTGGAATTGGTAATTTCATTACAGCTTTTATTTGTCCTGCAATAGATCTTTCGTCAGGTCTCACTCCTGCTAATATCTCTCCGTCAAAGAAAACCCTTCTATCGGGTCCTTCTCCTCCCTGAAGGTGTAATGTGATATTGGTATCTTTCCTAATTCCATGAGATATGAAAAGAGCCGAGTTTATCGCTCTAACTAATACATCTATTCTTCCAGAACCGGGAAGGTCATTCAAATTTAAATTTCCAGAACTTGGTGCTTTATGACCAATGATGGCATAGTGCCGTTGCAAAATATCACCCTAAGTCAAAGTCAGCATCATCAATATTCATCATTGATTGCATTTGTCTACGCATCTTTCTGTCGCCCTTCATTCCTTTCATCATTTTCTTAGATTTATTCCACTGCCCAATAAGATCCTTTACATCTTTTTCAGTACAACCTGAACCCTTAGCTATTCTTCTAATTCTGCTATGCTTGAGTAACAATGGTTCATCTTTTTCTTGTTGAGTCATAGAATCCATAATCACCCTATACTTCTCTAGATTGTCTTGCATTTGTTTCTTCTGCCCACGCCCAAGTGACCCCATTCCTCCAAACATAGAGTCTGGAAGATGTGACATTAATTTGTCAACAGTACCTATCTTACTCATCATTTCCATTTGCGAATACATATCTGTAAGAGTAAATCTTCCAGACATTAACCTTTGAGCTAATCTCATTGCTTCTTCTTGGTCTAAATCTCCTGGTGCTAAATCAATCAGTCCCTTGATATCTCCCATACCTAGTAGTCTTGAAATGAATCTATCAGATTCGAATTTTTCTAAATCCTTGACTTGCTCTCCTTCTCCAACGAAGACAATAGGTGCCCCAGTTGTTGCTACTGCTGAAAGTGCTCCGCCACCTCTAGCGGTACCGTCTAACTTAGTTACAATAGTACCAGTTACCCCTACAAGATCATGGAATGTTTGGGCGACTTTTCCTGCGGCCTGACCTACTTGAGCGTCAATAACAAGAAATCTCTCTGTTGCATTAGCAATCTCTGCGATTTCAATTAATTCTTCTCGTAATTGTTCATCTAAACTATCTCTTCCTGCTGTATCTATTATTACAACGTCTGAATTGCCAACTTTCTTCAAACCATTCTTCACAATCTTTGCAGCATCTTTTTCTTCAGGTTCACCATATACTTCGATGTTTGTTCCTTCTAGTAATTGGCAGAGTTGTTGATAAGCTCCTGGTCTGTGAACGTCTGCTTCAATAACTCCAACTTTAACTCCGTGTCTTCTTCTCCACCAATCTGCCATTTTTGCAGTAGTGGTAGTTTTACCTTGACCGTACAGACCAACCATTAGGATGGTTTCATTGTGAGGCTTTATTTCTCTTGGTGGCCCAAGTATCCTTACAAGTTCTGAATAAATAAGATTCATTGCATGAGTTTCAAGTTTCAAACCTGGTGGTTTTTCCTCCTCTAGTAGCCTTCTTTCTATTCTCTCAGTGATCTCCTTTGTTTGCCTAACATTGAAATCTGCTTCCAATAATGCTCTCCTAAGTGAACGACTTAGGTCTTTTACAGATTCTTCATCGACCTGTCTTTTTCCCTTCAATAAACCAATCGAACCAAGAATACGATTCTTGAACCCCTCGAGCGCCACAACCTCGGGTGATGTTAGGGTGGTTTGAAGGTTATTAGAGTCGGTGAACTGAAAGGTAGAACCCTATCGCCAATCATGGCCGTTGCTGAGATCCCTCTCGTGCAGATGCAACTTGCTTTTGCAATAGGCCTCTTGGGCGTGTATATTGGGTGGAGGGGTATCATAGCCAAGATGACTGGATTCTACGATATGGCTGGTGCATTCAAATATCTTCTTTACGGTATTGTATCAGGAATGGTGTTTGCAGTAGCGTCTGATGAGATGATACTACAATTTGGCGTAATTAATTCGCAACTGAATATCGCTACTGCATTTTTTGTTTCATTACTTATTGCTGCCTCAGAATCGGCATTAGTTCTATTCTTACTCGGTAGACCAAAGATAGTGGCTTTACGTTCCTCAACTCCTTATGGTTGGACGCTGGGTTTAGGAATGGGGGCAATGTTTACTTCAGTGCTTATTGTGAGGCTTTTCGACCCACAACTGACCTCTGAATTTTCAGGTTTTTCTATATTTTCAGTTATAATCGCTCTTTCATTAGCAGTAATTGCTTGTGTAGGTAATGCAGAAATATCTACTCTTCAAGGCGTGGGGGTGCTAAATCATCAAAGATTCAAAACTTTCTATCTCAGTACAATAGCACGAAGTATTCTAATTCTTGGATTAATACTTACTTTATGGTACCCTCTGATAATATTATTTTTCGCGCCTATAGTCTCTTATTATTGGCCGATTGCCCAAAATAAGTGGCTGCCAATTGGTATGACTCCGGCTGCATTACAGGCGTTTCGTAGAACTATAAGACAAGATCAGAAAATCCGTCTTGCATCTAAAAATCGTATTAGAGGCGAAAGAATCTTCGAGGAAGAATGATTCTTTCGATTACTTCAAGATATTCGTTAATGACCACATTTGCAATTCACCAGTAAGTATGATTATATTCGTTCGGTTAAGGCAGGGTAATTGATGAGAGTAATCATTGCTGGTGCAGGGGAGGTTGGCAGAGGAGTTGCTAACGCCCTTAGACAAGAAAAACGCAGCGTTGCATTAATCGATCCTAAACCTAGTGCTATCAGTGAATCTCAGTCTTTAGATTGTCTTCTCGTCACTGGTTCAGTTCTTTCTAGAGATTCTCTCTTAAGGGCCGGGATTAGCGATGCAGAGATTATCGTAATGGCTACGAATAACGATGAAGTTAACCTTCTTGCCTGCGCATTTGCTAAGAGAGTTTACAGTGAACAAGTTGGAGATAGAAATGCTGCTGGCTTAACAGTGGTTGCTGTAATAAGTAACCCTAATTTATTGAATACAGATAAGGGAGCAGGTCCACTTGAAAAATGGACTAGAGCCGACCATATTGTTTGTTCGTCGGATCAAATTGTAGAACAGTTAGCAGCAGGTTTACTAGCTCCTTCAATAGATGAAATACTTTCTTTTGGCGACAAATCTTGGATTTCTGCCGTTAATGTGACTTCTCAATCTGCTCTTATTGGTGTAAGTACGGGAGATGTAACTAATGTTTTTGTTGATATTCCTTTAATATATGCGATTTCCTCAGAGAATGACGGTGGCAGATTAACGGATGGTAGTGAAATAATAAAAGAAGGAGATATTCTTGTTTTTGTTTCTCGTTCTACTTCTAAATTCAATCTGATTACTAAGGCAGTTGGTCGCGTAGATCCTGAACTTCCAGAAAAACCTCTCGTTGCAATCTTTGGTGCTACGAAATTCGGTAATAAACTCGCTAAACACTATCTCGAAATAGGTTCTGAAGTAGTTGTTATAGAACCTAATCTCGATCTTGCTAATGAATTAGTAGGCTCTAAAATAGGCATGAATAAAAGACTAGATGTGATACATGGTGACCCTCAAGATGAAGATTTGCTTCGAGAATTAGGAATTGATAATCAAGATATTTCTATCGCAGCATTAAATGATGATAATCTAAATATCGCTATATCTATGGGTGCTAAAGATAAGGGTGTTGCTAGAACGGGATTATTACTCAAAGACAGGGCATTAGTAGAAGCGGTACAAAGAATTGGTCTTACTCGACCAATTAGTCGTAGATTAGTAACCGTAACTTCTATACTCAAATCAATTCATATGAATATACCTGGTACATATCAGTCAATACCTACTCTTCCTGAAATTATTTCAATGTCCGCTACTTTAAATTCAGGTAATAATTTAGTTGGTAAGACGGTTGAAGAGGCTGAACACAAAATTGGTTCTAGAATAGCACTAATAGAAAAAGAAGATGAGGGTGGTGTTCTAAATGTCCTAAATCCTAATCAGGTAGATGTTCTTGAAATATCTGATAAAATCTATCTTTTCTTGGAAAAAGCAGATCTAAAGAGAGTTGAAAAGTCTTTGGAGAACTGATAATGCGTTGGGATGTAATAGGCTTAGTACTTGGATGGACGATAAGGGTTGTTTGTATCCCGCTTTCAGTTGTTGGGATATTCAGTTTTTATGTTGAAGGGCAAGAATATGCCATTAAAACATACTTAATCCCCTTAATTATTGCAGCATTTGTAAGTCAGTGGTTTATCAATAAATCACAGAATAGTACTAGTACTCAAAGAGTTAGAGATAGAGAAGCTTTCGCGTCAGTTGCTTTAGGATGGATTCCAGTAATTGCTCTTGGTTCAATGCCCTTTTGGTTAGGTGGTACATTTTATGGCCCTTATGATTTAATTAGTAATGATGCTAGTTTTGTAGAAGTTCTTCATGGTTTACTCTATTCTTGGTTTGAATCAATGTCTGGTTTTACGACTACCGGTGCCACATTAATTGATTCAACTCTAAGTCCTATTTGTATCAATGCAGGTCCAGATATTGATTGTATTGCAGAGCAGCCAAAGAGTATTTTACTTTGGCGTTCTTTAACACAATGGCTTGGAGGGATAGGAGTCATAATGCTTGGTTTATTGATATTTTCTAGTGTTCTTGGAGGTGGTATGAATTTAGCAAGAGCCGAGTTAACAGGTCCATCTCTTTCTCGTATGGGGCCCAATTTACAGTCAACTGCAAGAAGATTATGGCTTATTTACACATTCCTGACTGTTTTTGAAATAGGTTTACTATACTTCTTAGGGGATATGTCAATATTCAATTCAATTAATTATTCTTTGACCACTCTTGCGTCTGGGGGATTCGGTACATCAGATGGAGGTATAATGTCATTTGATTCGGCTTTAATAGAATCTATAATTATGGTTTTCATGCTACTGACTTGTATTAATTACAGCCTGTATTATTTGATAATTTCAGGTCGCTCTAAAGATGCATTGAAAGATGAAGAACTTAGAACTTATCTGTTGATTATATTTATCGCATGGTTAGCAATGGGCTTCAATCTTTTACGTTCAGGAAATAGCGATGATGGTTTCTTAGAGACAATGAGGCACTCGGCTTTCCAAGCCATATCAATCTCAAGTACAGGATATTCTTCAGCAGATTTCTCAAAATGGCCAATTTTCAGCCAATTTGTTCTCTTATTATTGATGATAGTCGGTGCTTCTGCAGGTTCTACAGGAGGTGGATTGAAAGTTCTTAGGATTCGTGTTGCTTTCGAATTAGCTAAAAGAGAAGTTCTACGTATAATCCAGCCTAAAAAAGTGATAGCGATGAGAGTTAATGATGAAGTCCTTAATGAAGATCAAGTTTTTATTGTTTTAGGGATGATTAGTTCTTGGTTAGTTCTTGCCATGTCTTCAATGTTATTTATTTCATTTATGGAACCAAGTTGGAGTTTGGATGATGTACTCTCAGTAGTTGTTTCATCACTGGGTAACACTGGTCCCGCATTAGGTCAATTCGGCCCCACTGCAACATGGTCTAGTATGAATGAATTAACAATATTCTGGACTTCTATATTGATGTGGTTCGGTCGTCTCGAATTACTTACTGTATTAGTTCTACTACATCCTAGGACTTGGACCGATTTGAATTAATTAGAATGAATCTAATCTGAATTGTTTCCCTGTGTCTTCTTTGACTTGTTCTTTTTCAGGAACTTCCTCAATCTCTGGAATTGGATCATATTCCTCCTCTTCTTCATTTAGTTCATTAAATGCTTTAAGAATCTTAATCCCCATAGGTTTTGACTTAGCAATTCCATACAGGGAAAGATGATCTTCTGCTGATAGTCCTAATTTTATAGATAATGAAAAATCCATTGGGTCACCACCAATATCTTGGTCATGAACTGCTAATAGATTGGGCCACAACTCTTCCCTTACTGATGCTTTACTTGTGTCTAGTTGTTTACTAAGATTATCTATTACTGAACTAGTCGTATTCGTTCTTCCTCTTCTTAGAAAGTTAGGATATGTAATGAAAGGTTCTCTAGCTGAATCTATAGGTTTCATCGCAACAGCAGCCTGCGCAGAAAGTACAGATCCCCAATACCAAGATCTGTAAGCTCTATTCTTATATTTTGTAGCGAGTGCTCTGTCGGCACTAACCATTGCTGAACTTAATTCTTCCAAGGTTCTGTTATCGAACATACTTTGATTATTCCATGTGAACCATGAAATCATTTGATCAGGGTCTTTATCAGAGTTGAGTAATATTTTACCAGCATCTTTCCCCGATCTACTCTTGTATACTTGCTTAAGTGCCTTAAAAACATCAATCTGCGAGTCTCTTATTGCTACTGATGCAAGATCTTGTACTGCTGCAATATCTATGTGCTCTCCTGAGATTACAGAAACTGCCTGCAAATCTCTGATTAGTGCTCTTAAATCTCCAGGGTTCCCTTCAATTAATTCTTCTAATGCTCCAGGGTCAATTGAATATCCCTCTGAGTCTAATACCCTGCGTGAGATTTTTCTCATATGCATTTTTTCTACTCTTTTGAACATAATTTGATCTGCGAGTCTCAATAATCTATTTTGATTTGTTTTCCAGTTCCTGCCACTTCCCCAGAGCCTCATAGGGTCATTACAGGTCATGATTATCGGTTGCTTAGTTTTTGATAGAAGGTTCATGAGTTCTGCTTTGCCACCTGAATCTCCTTTAAGTCCAACATCCTCTCCAGATATTTTTTTCTCTATTGTATCGTCCTTCAATTTAGCAAAACTTCCGCTAAGGTGATCAACTTCATCTAGTAATATCAAAGTCCTTCCATTCTTTGTAGAATTTTCAGAAAATTGATCTAATGAAATATGTTGCGATCCTCTCGTAGCAGCCTTCCTTATAGCAGCTGCATTTCTTTCTTCTGACGCATTTAATTCTATAACAGTCCAACCTTTTTCATTCCCTATGGCTTTAGCTAATGTTGTCTTCCCTACGCCTGGTGGTCCAGAAAGTAATATGCCTTTTTTTTCTGGTGGATTTGGAGAATCCCATTTTTCAAGCCATGTCTTAATTCTTCTAAGTTGGGCCTCATTACCTTCCATTTCCCCTATGGAAGAGGGTCTATATCGCTCAGTCCAATCTTCGACCAAGTGTTCGTCCACAGTAGTTGCCTAAGTTGGCACTTATTGAAGATTCGTTAAAATAAGGATGAAATATTACCTGAATTAATAAGGTTCAATAGCACTTTAATCCCTGTTCTTATTTGTTTCTGGTCATCTCTTCGTCTGACAGTCACTGTCTCATCTTCTAGTGTTGTATGATCGATAGTAACTGCCCAAGGGATACCTATTTCATCTGCTCTAGCATATCTTCTTCCTATTGATTTACTGGAATCTATTAGCGATGTTATTCCTTTCATGGAATTGATTTTTGAGTTTAATTTTCTTGCAGCATCTCCCATTCCATCTTTTTCAAACAATGGTAAAACAATTAGATCTGCGGGTGCTACTGATTCAGATAATTTCAGCAAATTATATTTTTCTCCTTCTTTCTCAGTTTCTTCATATGCATGATCTAAGATGTGCCAGATTATCCTATCAATGCCAAATGCAGGTTCGATAACATGTGGTGTAAACCACTCGCCAGCTATATTTTTGCTCACGATTTTTCTTTCTACCATCTCTGAGGTAATCTCTACTTCTGTTCCATCATTCACTAACAATTGGAAAGGTAGTGTGTTTGGTAATTCTTTTAATTGTTCTAATGCCTCTAAAACTAACCCTGCCTTACCTCTAAAAATCGGCCCTAGTATTGAGGTATTTGGTGCAAGAACTTCCTTTGATTCAATTTTAGGCACATCGAATTCTCTCCATGCTCTCAAAGAATTAGAATTTGAATATTTTTCGTGTGAAAGTAAATCATGGCAAGTTCTATTGGCAATACCTACGCATTCAATCCAACCATGTTCGCCTAGTATTTCGCAGTCCCAGCAATCCTCTGCATAATGGGCCATTTCAGTTCCTTCATGTTGCCTAAATCTTATTTTAGAAGGATCTATTCCAACATTCATCAAGAAATCCCAAGTTCTTGACAGAAAATATCCTACAGTTCTATCTTTTATCAATCCTTGATTTATTGCATCGTGGAATGAAAGCTTGACAACTTCTCTCTCATTTCCTTTAGGGTCAGGAATTAAAGAAACATTGTCCTTTTTCATCGAGATATCTACTAAAGGTGGATTTTTAGGGTCTATGAAGTACTCTAATTCTGCCATATTGAATTCTCTTAATCTAATCATTCCTTGTCTAGGGCTTATTTCATTACGGTAACCTTTACCAGTTTGAATAGCGCCAAAAGGTAGTTTTTGTCTAAAATGGCGATATAATGAGGGGTACAGCATGAACATTCCTTGAGCAGTTTCTGGTCTCATATATGCTTGTCTACTAGCCTTCATGGCACCTATTTTAGTCCCAAACATCAAGTTCATTGGTCTAGAAGGAGTCCATTCTTTTTCTCCACAATTAGGGCATTCGATATTATTAGAAATAAGAATATTATCTATTTCATCGGAATCTAGCATATCTGGATTTGGATGATAATCTTCTGCTAATTGATCTGCCCTATATGCACTAGAACACTTGCCACATTGAGTCATCAGGTCGTTAAATTCTCCTACATGCCCACTTGCAATGAGTACAGGTTCAGGAGTTATGGTTGGTGAATCTATTTCGACTATGTCTCCATTAATAGTCCAATGTTCTATCCAATTCTGAATGACTTTTCTTTTGATTGTTGCTCCTACTGGGCCGTAATCTATTAATCCAGAAACTCCACCATATATTTCGAAAGCAGGAAGTACAATTCCTCTACGTTTCAGCATTGCTGAAAGCCTCTCTATACGCTTCTCATCTGTCATAATATGAACCTTTGACATGGCGTTTACCTTTCAAGCCATCCTTAGATGATAGACCGAAAAACGGATTTTTAGATGATATTAATTGTTACAATATATCGTATTAGGGGATATTTTGGATATTTTTAAAATCCAACAGTATAAGTACTCAATCGACACGCTTCTGTTCGCGGTGTAAATAAAATGCCAGAAATTAAATATGTGACAGAGGTAAAGGAGACTGAGGAACTCCTAGAAAAATTATGCCCTCCTGTCAGAGATTGGTTCAAAGATAAGTTTCCCGATTTCACTCATCCTCAGAAAGTAGCAATACCTAGAATAATGAATGGTGACCATCTTTTATTGTGTTCTCCAACTGGTTCAGGTAAAACGCTAACTGCCTTTCTTACAGTGATTAACGATTTAGTTAGTAGGTCATTAGATGGAAGTTTGGATAATTCTGTTCAATGTATGTACATTTCTCCAATCAAAGCTCTTGCTAATGATATCCAGAAGAATTTAATAGGACCATTAACAGAAATTAAGGAAAGTTATTTGCCTTCACGTGCTAAAGATATTACAGTTGGCTTGAGGACGGGAGATACTCCACAGAAAGAAAGAGAGAGAATGCTGAAAAAGCCCCCTCATATTTTAATCACAACGCCTGAGTCTCTTGGTCTCGCTCTTGCCAGTAAAAGATTTAGGCCAATTCTTAATGATATGAAATGGATGATAATTGATGAAATGCACTCTTTAGTACCAACTAAAAGAGGTACGCATTTATCTTTAAGCCTGGCACTAATGGATTCAGTCATTGATTCTAATGTCCAAAGGATTGGAATTAGTGCGACTATGGAGCCTTTAGATGCTGTTGCTGAATATCTGGTTGCATCTGATAGTCGTGATAGTGATATCAATCCACAAAAGGTTACAATAGCAAAAATTTCTGGTTCCCGTGAACTTGATCTTGATATTATTTTACCAACTCCTAGATTTGCATCTACACCCATCAAAGAAATATTAGATCACAATGTTGATCGAATCAAAGAATTAGTCGAAGCTCATACTACAACTTTAGTTTTCGTAAATACAAGAAATATGACTGAAACTGTAGTTCAGAAGCTAAAAATAGCGGGTTTGTTGGGTGTGGAAGGCCATCATGGATCAATGGATAAAGCGATTCGACTTGATGTTGAGCAACGTTTGAAAAATGGGTATCTTAGATGTGTTGTTTCATCCAGCAGCCTTGAAATGGGTATTGACATAGGTTCTGTTGACTTGGTAATACAAGTTGGTTCACCTGGTAGTATAGCTACCGCATTACAACGAATAGGTCGTGCTGGGCATCAAGTTGGAGGCCTACCACGCGCTCGATTCTTACCTATATCTCCTCACGATTTATTAGAAATTGTCGCACTCCAAACAGGAATATTAAGGGGTTCAATGGATATTCTGAAATTCCCTGAAAATTGTCTTGATGTACTCGCTCAATTCTTAATTGGTTTATCAATAATTAAAGAATGGGATATCGACGAAGCATACGTTTTAGCTACTGCATCATGGCCTTACAGAAATTTACCTTACGACGATTATATTGAAGTTCTTGATTTATTGGAAGATGAAAGAAGAATTTGGATAGAATGGGAAGATAATAAATTCGGTAAGCGTGGTTTCGCTCAGATGATATATTATACAAATATAGGAACTATTGCCCCAAATAATAACTATTTAGTTTTCACATCTGATGGAACCATGGTAGGCCAACTTTCTTCGAGTTTCGTATCTAGCTTAAGGAATGGTGATGTATTCTTGCTTGGTGGTTCTACATATAGAGTAAGTAGTATTCGTGGTACTAGGGTTAACGTAACTCCTGCAACCGGTTACAGGCCAACTATACCTTCATGGACCGGTGAAGCAAATAGCAGAACTCATGAATTGAGTCAAGAAGTATTGGAATTATTGGAAGAAGTTGCAACTTACGCGCGTTTAGAAAAAGATCCAATGACAATATTTACAGATATTTTAGGGCTTAATAGACCAGTTGCACATGCAGTTTCCGGATTTTTCCAAGAACATGTGGCTACAACTTTCCAAGTCCCTAGTAACGATTTAATTTTAGTAGAACAAGTTGAAGCCCCTCTTCCTACATATATCGTCACAACTTGTCGTGGCCGTGCATTTAATTTAGCACTAGGTCATCTTTTTGCAGGTATTGCAACCAATGACAATATTCTCGTTCATGAGCTTTCATTTGATGAAAATGGATTTATGATTAAATTAAGTCATGAGGTTGAAATTGCATTAATTCCAGAAATTTTCAAACAAGGAAATAGCAAAGATGTACTCCAAAAACATATGATGGAATCTCAGTTATTCGCTAAAAGATTCCGTGAGATTTCTAGTAGAAGTATGCTTAATCCTCGAAGAATAGGGGCCGAAGAGGTTAGCCCGAAACAATTCCAGCAGAGGGCGGAACAAATAATGCAGAAACATAGACAGATGGAAGATTCTGTCTTGATAAGAGAAACGATGAATGAGATACTCCATTCAGATCTTGACATGGCTCAACTTGAAGTATTCATCAATAGAATGGATAGTGAAAATGTACGTATTGTTCATAGAAGGGTGAAAATGCCATCTCCTCTAGGGATGACCTTGTTCATGTCTTCATTTGAAGATTTATTGTCATTAAGAACTAGAGCTTACTTAATCAAAGATGTTGATCCTGAAATCTTACGTCGTCTATTAGGCGCTCGTTCATTGGCAACTGATCTCGATAAATCAAAGATGGCAGATTATTACCGTTCAAAGATATCTGAACCTACGAATGCGAATGGCCTTCTGAGATTAATGGATATGGGTGGTGGTCTGAACAAAGAATTATCTAATCCCTTGTATGAACATAAATTGAAAGATATTGACATCGAAGTACTCTCGTCATGGGTCAAAGAATTAGCTGAACGTGGATTGATTGCTAGAGTTAGGGGAACTGGTCATGAACAGATTGACAATAAATGGTTCTCTATGAGGATGGCTGATGTCCACGGCACTCTTGGATGCCTTGCAGTAGCAGGTGGCTCTAATCTTGATGATATCAGAGAGCTTTACACTGGAGGTTTGACATTTGAAGTTGGTAGTGATTATGATGGATTTGAGGCTAAAGAATGGAAGAGGAAAAATCTTTCTGATCCTCAAGATTGTTTGAGGATGAAGTTACTTGATATGCTTGGTTCAGAAGGTCCGCAGGTATCTGATAGTCTGTGTGGACGTTTACCTTTCCCTAAGGCTCAGGTTGAAGCAGTTCTACAGGAACTAGAAATGAAAAATTTAGTTTCTATTGGTTTCTTTACTCAAACTGATGAAGGCGAATATATTCTTCGAGTAGATGAGTATCGTATTACTGGAGGAAGTGTAGAAGTAGTAGATTATCGAACTCTTCAAAATCATCTTCTTGCTAAGTCATTCAAAGAGTACGATGAACCCGCTGATGCTATTAGGAATTTAACCTTAGTACAACGTAGGGACGAGTTGCTTCACAGAGTGAAAAATTATCGATTTAGAGACTGGAAAGACATTAAACATGACTCTTCCATATTTAATGGAAGATTACTACATAATCGTGTGGGATACACTATGAAAGACCAGATTCCAATGTTTTTAGGTCTTCGTAGTGAGCCTTGGATAGGTAATCTTGAACAGGAGTTATTAGACAAAATCCCACCTGGTGGATTATCTAGGACTGAACTATTTGATGGATATCCAAAGGGCAAAGAAAATGCTCATATTCAAAGAAGTCTGAAGAGTGCTCTAAATAATCTTGAACGTCAATTAATTGTTGCTAAACAATATGTAGTATTACCGAATAGAAAGCGTTCTCTTGCAGTATTCCATAAGATTCATGAAGTCGTAGAACCATTAGATTTCGCCAGTGCAGTTAAACAGTTGATTGAAGCAATCGGTCCAGTTAGACTTCATACATTGCGATTCTTCGTAAGTAGACCAGTTGAAGAATTGGCTGAAGTACTACGCGAATTAGATGAATCGAAGAAAATAAGGCGTATTGTCGCACTTCAGCCAGATCCTACTGATTATTACGCATCTCAAGAAGATGCTGAATTATTGATGCAACCTCTTGTAGAAGATAGAGAGATGAGAATACTTTCGCAATCAGATCCGTTTTGCAGTCGATTCATACAAGAAGTTCGTTTAGTCTTGAAACAAGGTTGGTATCATCCGGTTTTCAAAGGAGTCGATCCGATTGGTAGAATCTTAATGTTTGTAGTTAATGATTATTTAGAAATCAAAGATATAAATATACCACATTCTTACTTAGATGAGTTCAAAGATACATTTGATGAACTTCTAAATAATTACAGGGATCGTTTAGTAGATGTATCTGTTTTACATGCCTTCAATTCTATACCTGTTCATGACTGTGATGAGAATATACAGAATATTTTAGCCGAACTAGGCTTTACTTCGATGGGTGATGGAGAAAGATATATTCGAGGAGGGGTAGTAGAGCCACGTTCTAGGCAGGAAGTCAATAGGATGCTATTCTATCATCATCAATTGCATCAGAATTCGAGACATGAAAATGAAACCTTGGCATTAGATAAAATGGATGAGTTAAGAGATGATTTTGCATTACGTGGCCGCTGCGAGATGTTCAGAGTTAATCTGAAAGCGATGGCTGCGGCACATCAGTTAGCCCAGGGTACAAATTTACGTGGTCACTTAGTATGGGGTAGAAAATCACATTTTGAAAAGTTATTGACTATACGTAATTTACAACCTAATGAAGAAGATGAAGATATTCTTCAGTTTTTCAGGGAACATCATGACCCGGTTATTTTCATGGAAAGACATGCTATGAAGAGAGCAGAATTTAGAAAATTAATATCTCCTCTCGTTCGAAGCGGACATCTTATTCAAGATTACAGAGGTGGTTTTAAGACAATCAGCTCTAATGATGATTCTGATTTATGGGATGTTAAGTCAGAATATATTAGAGGATTGGTGAGCGAATACCCAGTTATATCATTGAAACAAGTCGAAAGATTAGCAGGTTCTGCATTCTCGGCAGAAGAAATTAGTGATGTTATGCATGCTTTCGAAGAAGATGGGACTCTAATCAAAGGGTTCCTTGTTGATGACTTACAAGATATTTGTTGGGGTCGACAAGATATTCTTGAAGGACTTAAAGGAATTAGAAAAACTCGAGACCTTGTAGTGCCTCCATCAGATCCATTAATACATTACTTCGGTAGTCTTCTGAGAGAAAGATTTGGTTTTGGTTCAGCATATATGGTATTCCATAAAGAAGAACCTATTGCGGCATTCAAGGCTAATACCAAGGATGGTGTCATTGAAGTTACAGATTTCGTAGGAGACTCAGAATTAGAAAAAGAAGCACTCAGGGTTATGAAAGAATTTGCTTGGGAACATGATATGCCATTAACTGGTAAATTATACGAACAACTACGTTCAAGATGATTTTTCAGCGCCTCTTATTCTGTCTACCACGTCAAACATAGGGTCTAAAATTTTCATGATATGTTTATGTAATTCTGGTAATAAATCAAATAGTGCAATAGCCATTAAGAACATTGCGAATAGTGAAATTGCCTTTGCAGCGTAACTATGTGTAAAGTCAAACATCTCTATACCCATAAGTGACCATTCCGGATAAGTTTCAGTTAACCAAACAATCCCAGCATTTCTAAACATGTTTAGGACATAGATAGTAGGTAATGCAATCAAAAGTCCTCTTGCTCTTCTTTTCCAAGAAACAGAACTTAAGGCTCCTATTGCTCCCACGAAAATAATCATTGACTGTAAACCTGAACATGCCATTATGAATTGAACTATTACTTTATCATCAGAATCAAAGAATTGAACATAAAATCCTTCTTCTGCTAGTGATTCTGTAAGTATCCACTTATTACCTTCCCATTCCGATACAGGTATGTCTGTTCCATCATCCAAAGCTACCATCATTTCTCCAATATGATAATTCCCTAATCCTGAGAACTCCAGCATCAATTCTGTACTTTCTGCAGTCAATTGAATTAAGGCCATATTCAGATATGGGATGCTGAATATGACAAAGTAAGGTATTATCGCCCAAGTAAAACACCCCCTCAACCACTGTAAAGCATCTGGTGTTTTTTCAGTTTTAATTTCCCATATGGCTAGTGCGATTCCCCCTGGGAGAGCACTGGCAGTCATCAGAATCAATACTGGGTCAGAAATTTCAACATAATGATCCGATTGTAAATAAAAGTAAATTCCGACAAAAATCCATCCTAAAGCAGCGGAATAATTTGATTTTTTATCCTCTGGTCGATAAAAACTAAGGCCTAAAAAGAGTGCACCAACAATTATTATTATTAATTCCAAAGCCATTTTATTCACTCCAATAACATCTCCAAAACTAGAGACGATAAGTCCGATTGGCTCCTCCATTGATACTCCTACTACGCTCAACTCGTAAATAGGATGCCCTCATCCGTACACACGGGGTTTCACCATGGGATTCGATTTTTCTGACTTTGCTGACTCATATATTAATGATTTAAAGAAGGCTCTTGATGATATTTCTATGGACTCATTGAAGGGTTTTTGGGAGCTAGTAGAGTTGACCAAGAAGGAAGGCGGCAGTATCCACTTCATAGGTAATGGGGGAAGTGCAGCCACTCCCTCTCATAGTGCTGGAGACTGGTCAAAAGAGTTGAGAGTCAGAACAATTGCTCACACAGATAATATTTCTTCATTTACTGCTTGGGCTAATGATACAGAATACTCTAATGTATTTGTCGGGCAACTCTCAACTTTCATCAGAAGTGGAGATTTGGTCGTGGCTTATACGGGTTCGGGTAATTCCTCTAATGTGATTAATGGCATTAATTTCGCTAAAGAAAATGGTTGTAAGACTGCCGCAATAACTGGAGACTACAAAGGTATGTCTGGTGGTAAAATAGTTTCTTTAGTTGATGTTGCAGTAATAGCTCCAACTCAATCGATGGAAAGAATCGAAGATATTCAACTGATAGTGAATCATATCGTTAAGGAGGCAATAAAGTCTCACCATGGCTTGTGATTGTATGCTTCTTCCTCATAGAGACGATAACGATTTAGATTCACCTTTAGAATTAAAGCCTCTTCCAAATGGTCCTTGGGAGGGTAAAATAGCTTATTTAGATCGAGACGGGGTTCTGAATAAAGGTTCTGAGAATTATATTAATTCACCAGATGAACTGGTAATTTTACCTGGGGTGCCTAATTCAGTAGCGGCTCTGAGGGAGGCTGGTTTCCGTATTTGTATTGTGACAAATCAATCACCAATCGGAAGAGGGATATGGTCTTCTTCGAACCTTCATTCTATTCATGAAAGAATGAGGGAATTGCTTCTCAAAGAAAATTCTAATGCACATCTTGATTTAATTTTGTACAGTCCGTACGCGCCATGGGATGGTTCTTGGGCACGTAAACCAAATCCTGGTATGCTTGAGGCTGGACGACAGATTATTGACTCTTCAGAAAATAACTCCAGGGTAGATCTTCAATTTGATACCGAATGGAAAGACAGGCCGGATGAATCTAGTTCCGTTATGGTAGGGGATAGGACTGTCGATATGGAAGCGGCAATGAATTTTGGTGTTCGAGGTTTGAGGTGTGACCCAGATATTGGACTTTCTCAAGTCATCTCAATGATATTGGGTGATTAGATTTGACTGCTCATGCAGATTTATGTCGGGTTTGGATTGGTCTTGATGATACCGATAACCCTGAATCAGGTTGTACTACTGCCACATTTGATGATTTACTGAAAGAAATATCTCAAATAAACAATGTAGAAATCGTTGAAAGACGTCTTGTTCGATTATGGCCTTTCGCAGAAAGAAGAACACGTGGAAATGGTGCATTAGCATGTGTGATAGATTGCCCTAAAGCATCTCTGTTATTTCTCGAAGAGTTACTTTCTAATTTCTTCAATCAACTTTTATTCGAACTAGAAATCGATGAAAATAGTCTTACTTCGCCTGCTCTAGTTTTCTCGTTCGAAGAACTTGATGAAAATTTTTACTGGGAGGCAGTAAGGAAAAAAGTCGATTTAGACATTCGTCGAGAAAGTCTTAGCGGAGTTAAGGTTTTTAGTCTTGAAAATTCAGATTGGGGCTTAATTGGTGCTTCTTCAGCAATGGCCTGGAAACCTACTGAAAACTCTACTTGGGAGCTTATTGCTTGGAGATTCTCCGATAATATAGGGAGCAAAAGAAATATTACTTCTTCAGTAGTTAAAAAGATGGAAAAACTTCATCCTGAAACCTTTGTTAATCGTGACCCTACTGCTGATAAAGGCCTAATTGCACCTAGAACTCCATGTCCTGTTCTGTATGGAATCAGAGGGTCGAAACCTCAGGCAGTATTGATGGCACATAAATGGATTCAAGCTCAATATGGTGTTGAAAAATGTGAGAGATTCGCCATTCATAGAACTAATCAACTAAGCGATGACCATGTTCTTGGTTTTTCAAGAGCCACTGTACTCACTAAATCAATAGAAACTAAAGGTGCACATTCTAGTTTACAGGTATTATCAGAAGGAAAGAACCTCACATTGGTCGCCTTCAAAGAAGGAGGTAATGTGAATAGTCTTCTTAGAACATTGATACCAGGTGATCGTATTGATTGGTTAGGGATGAAAGCCCCAGATGGTAGTATTCATCTCGAGAGGCTCAGTGTTCATTCCTCGTTACCTAGAATAACTGGCAGGCCTATTTGTTGTAATGGTAAAACAATGAGAAGCGCTGGTTCTAATCAGCCTCTAAGGTGCCTTAATTGTGAAAAAGTTGTGGAAAAACATTGGTTATATGAAGAAATCAATCTTAATGGAATTGAATTGGTCAGTGGATGGGCCGAACCATCACCTTCGCAACGCAGACATCTTTCCAAACCACTTTCTTTAGGAATTCCATTGAGTTCAGAAAATATTTAGGTGATGGGATGGATTTGAGTGTTGTTGTAAATTTCATCCTTATAATAATTGCAATTTTGATGTTATTTTACATCATTTCATCTAGGTCAAAAAATATAATTTTAGAAGAAAGTATCGTCGAAGAATACACAGGCGCAGCAAAGAATCCGAATAAATTAGCTGAACCTAATGATGAGGCTTTGAATGAATTTGATAAATTATTAGAAAATTTTTAATTCTTTTTTTCAAATCCTCTTTTTGTTAAATGAACGATTTTTTGTTCATCACCATCAGTGATCATTACTTTTTGATATTGGTTTTCTATCTTTGTCAGCCAAACTGTTCTGAATATTTCGCCAAGTGATTTTTCACCCCTTACCATCCATCCATTAAGTCCTCTTTTTTCTCCTGACGCATCTTCGTATGAATTTGAAGTTATTATGATTTTCATTTTCTCGTTTAATTGGGCTAACTCTTGCATTAAGACGCAATCACTTTTCTTAGTTCTACCATAGCTTTCGCACCATCCTTCAACAATTAGTAAATCATCTTCTTTCAAGGTGGTGATCATTCTTTTGATGGGTTCTACTTTCCCTGAAATATTATTGCCGAATTCAATAATAATCATTCTATCCATTTCATTTTCTGAATGATGTCCTAGAATATCCAATAACTTGTCATTGTGTGATAATTCTCTAGTCATCCATATGACCCTCCCTCTATTTCTTAGTGTACTAGATATTATGGTCAAACACATGGAATTGGAGTTCGCACTAGGGCCTGCAGAAATATGCACAGGGCCTCTCGTTAAATCAATCACAATATGTCCTACAATTGGGAGTGCATGAGCATTTCCTAAAAACAATCAAATTCTTTCTCTAGCCATGCTTACTGCTTGGTCGACAATTTCACCACTAAATCCTAAGTGACTTTCTGGTTTGAATAAGTCGGATAATTCTTGTCGTGTAAAGATCTTTGATATTGATTCCGACTTAGCACATATTTCTTCTAAGTCATTACCCGAATTTATTGCCTCCATTGAAGCGCTTCTTAGAACTTCATGGGCTTCATCTCTCGGCATTCCATTATCTACTAAAGCGATCATTAGTTTTTCTGCCATTACTAGCCCCTTTTGTGCTTTGATATTGAACATCATTCTTTCAGCATCTACTCCTAATTTAGATAATACTCGGTCGCATTTGATGATTATATCATCTAGTAATATCATTGAATGAGATAATGTAAATCTTTCCGCGGATGAATTTGCCAAATCTCTTTCATGCCATAATAATGCATTTTCATAGGACGGAATTATCATTGATCTGACAATTCTTGCCAACCCACAAGCATTTTCAGCAGTTATTGGATTTTTCTTATGAGCCATAGTTGAAGACCCTACTTGTTTCTCTGCATCAAAATATTCACCGACTTCTGCAATCTCACTGCGCTGTAGATTTCTTACTTCTTGCAATGCTTTTTCAATACTTGTTGAGACGTTCGCCATCCAAGCGACCCACTCTATGTAACGATCTCTCCCAACTACCTGGGTAGTTGCAATTGGAGTTTGTAGACCTAAATTATTCATGATTAGATTCTGTAACTCGAATGCATTTTCTCCTTGAGCCGCTCCTGTCCCTACTGCACCCAGAAATTTACCAGTTGTCACTCTTGGTGTTAATTCGTCCAACCTATCTAGGTGCCTTCTGAATTCATCAACCCAAACTGCAATTTTGAGTCCAAACGTAATTGGGACTGCAGCCTGTCCATGGGTTCTTCCTAACATCACAGTATCTCTTTCTCGCTCTGCTAAGTCACACATAGTAGCTAGTAATTTTTTGATTGTAACTTGTTGTAGTAAGATGCTATCTCTGATTTGTAACGCGACTGCGGAGTCAACGATATCATTACTCGTAGCTCCTAAATGTATGCACCATCCTGAATCACCGGCTGCTTCTGCCATAGCCTTAGTCAGAGCCATAATATCGTGTCTTGTCTCTCTCTCGATTTCGTCAACACGATCTGCAGTGACAATTTCGGGAACAGCAATTTCTGCGACTTTATCATAATCTTCGGGACTAACTCTTCCAAGTTGGCAATGAGCCCAGATTAGTGCTCTTTCTACATCGAGTTGTCTTTCATGTCGGCCTTCTCTTGACCAGATAGATTTAGCCTCGTCTCTTCCATATCTGTAGTCTAGTGGTGATACTGTCACGTCGTTCCCCGATTATTCGGACAGGTCTTCAGTGTTTCATTATAACCCTATGTTGATAGTAGAATTTTAGTCAAATTCCATGTGCCTCTTACTCCATTCCAAGATATCTCACCTTCGCAATGGATTGGTTTTCTGAAATGTGGGGCATTGAGAGTTATAGTTTCAAATTCTCCTCCTTCTCCATCGAGGTTAAATCTATATTTTTCAGATAATAGAGTTAATTTTTCTAAACTTTCTTTAGTAATTTTTTCTCCTAACCAACTTTCATCAAGTCCTTCTGAAGAAACAGAAATGATTCTTACATCGAATCCATGCTCTATTAAGGAATTCATATGTAATTTAGGATCATGATGCCACATTGGGCAAAATGAAATTATTCCTAATTTTTCGCACATTCTCTCTATTCTTGTTTTTTGATAGTCGGATCTTAGAGCCCCTACAACTAATGCGTCAATATCATCACTAATTGAATTCCTGATTGCGCTTTCTAATTCTTCAATCTCCTCATTTTCAATTCCACTTGAAATAACTTGAATCCACTTAGTTCCCATTGATAGTGCCTGATATTCAGCCACTTCTGTATTTTGTAATTGAAACATCATAGAATCTTCACCTTGAATTTTCACAGTAATCAGTGCTTCTACTGACCAACCTTTCATGTGTGCCCACCATGATGCGTAGGTGGAATCTTTCCCTCCAGATGCTAGCACTGCGACTTTCATGACTTTCCGAGTAGGTTCTTGCCCATGAATGCCTCGTTAAGTCAGCCTTCGAACTGTCAAGATTCATAAGACACCTTCGTTGGTTGCAGTCTGATTAACATGCAGCCAAGCGGACGCGGATATGACCATGGAGTTTCCACATTCTCCCCAGATGGTCGACTTTACCAGGTAGAATATGCTCGAGAATCTGTCAAAAGAGGGACTACAACGGTTGGTCTGAAATTTAAAGACGGAGTAATTTTGATAGTTGATAAAAGAATTCAAAGCAAATTAATTCTAACGGATTCAATAGAAAAAATGTATCAAATTGATGACCACATTGGTATGACTACTTCCGGGCTTGTCGCTGATGCACGCCAACTAGTGGATAAAGCGAGAGTTCAGTGCCAAGTTAACAAGATGACATACGGTGACTCCATTGCTATTACTACCTTGGTCAAGAAAATGTGTGACTTTATGCAATCATTTACTCAATATGGCGGAGCAAGGCCATTCGGAACAGCGCTTCTTATTGCAGGTATTGATGATGATGGAGTACATCTCTTCGAGACTGATCCCTCAGGTGCCTATCAATCATACCAAGCAGGAGCTATTGGAAAAGGTCGATCGACTGTTATCGACCATTTTGAGAGTCATTGGAAGCTAAATATGACCAAAAATGCAGCGATTAAACTTGGCTTAGAGGCATTGAAAGAATCCCTAGAGGACGATCTTAATAGGGAAACTGTTGAAATCGCAATAGTTGATTCCAATGGTTACCAAAAACTAGACAGAGAGTCAACATTGAAGCAGTTAGATAGACTTTGATTGGTTTCCAACCTATTAGTCTAAGTTCTTGACCCTCTCTCAAGGTTCATGGTTAGTCTTGACGATGCCGTTCTAGCCCGTCTTGAGAAAGGTGGTTCCCGTTATGAGATTCTCGTGGATCCTGAATTAGTGGATAATTGGAAGAAGAATCCTGAATCTGTTCCTTTAGATGATTTACTCGCCACAGATGAGATTTGGAATGATGCAAGGTCTGGTGATAGACCAACCAAAGAAGCAATTGAGGGAGTATTTGGTACGACCGATTTACTTACATGTGTTGAAAAAATATTGCAGGATGGAAATATCCAGTTAACTACGGCTCAAAGGAAAACTTTGATTGCAGAAAAGAGGACTAAAATCATTCATCAAATAGCAACAACTGCAACAGATCCTCGGACAAAGTTGCCTCATCCAAAAACTAGAATTGAACTCGCTCTCGAGGAAATTAAATTCTCAATTGATCCATTCCTATCAATTGAAAGGCAAGTTCAAGATGCCATTAAACAATTGAAACCGGTCATCCCTTTAGCCTTCATAACTGTGCGTATGGCATTCAAAGTCCCTGGTTCTGATTATGGCGGAGTACATCGTTTATTGAGAGAATCAATCAAGAAAGAAGAATGGCTTTCTAATGGTTCATGGGTATGTGTAGTAGAAGTCCCTGGCGGTATGAAAAATGAATTAATTAGCCAAGTTGCTCAGAGGTCATCTGAAGTTTCCGTGAAAGAACTAGATTGAGTATACCCCGTAGGGGTTCACATCAACGGTTATGAAGGGATGGTTGGTCGCGCGGCTCGATAACATGACTGAAAAGAAGGACGCGGCCGGGCCGCATGACTCACAACGAGTACCTCTACTCGTTGCTCCAGGTGAAGATCTTGGAGATTCAGAGGGCTACGAAGTAGGCCATGGCGTGGTAGCCATAGGTGGTCGTATTCGAGCAACAAAAAACGGAAGAACAAATGTAAACGGAAAAATAATTTCCGTTGAACCGCGTAGAACTGCATACATGCCAAGGCCAGGAGATTTGGTAATTGGATTTGTAGAAGGCTGCACAAATAATATCTGGTTTGTAGATATAGGTGCTCCATTCAACGCAATATTACCCATGAGTCTTGGTCCTTCCAAGACTGATTTTGGAGGTACAAGGAGCGTAATCGATATTGGTGAGGCTATTTTGTGCAGAGTCCAAGAAGTAGAAGAAACACATTCTAGCGTAGTCACTATGAAAGGCATGGGTCTACGTAAAATTCGCTCAGGAGCAGTTGAAATTATCGATCCTCACCTATTAGGTAGGTTGATTGGTAAACAAGGAAAAGCTCTTAGACAACTCAAGGAGGAATCTGAATGCAGAGTTATTGCTGGAGAAAACGGCAGAATCTGGATTGATGGAGATTTCGAGGGAACTCTCGAAGTTAGAAATCGCCTCCGTTCAATGACTGCTGAAGCAAAAGCAGTAACACCTGGAGGTGTAGCATAATGGGATATGGAGACGTAGAAATGATTGATGCCAACGGCATCCGTAACGATGGTAGAAAAGCAGGCGATGTGAGACCGATTTCAATTGAATTAGGGGTCGTACCTGTTGCAGATGGTTCATGTCGTATGAAATGGGGTAATAATGACGTAATAGCAGCGATCTACGGCCCTATGGAAGCTCACCCAAGGAAAATACAGAGGCAAGATCGAGCCGTTCTTGATGTTCGTTACAACATGGCACCATTTTCCACATCTGATAGGATTAGACCCGGTTTTAATCGAAGAAGTAGAGAAATCAGTAAAGTTACAGCAGAAGCATTAGAGAGTGTGGTAATGCTAGAACTTTATCCACGTTCAAAGATTAGAGTTGAAATTGAAATTATTTGCGCAGAAGCAGGTACTAGATGCGTAGGTCTCACAGCAGCCTCAATCGCTCTTGCCGATGCTGGTATTCCAATGACTGATTTAGTAATTTCAGTAGCATCAGGGAAAATAAATGATGTAGTTGTTTGTGACTTGAATAAAGCAGAAGACAATTATGGAGAGGCGGACCTTCCTATGGGCGTACTTCCTAACTCTGGTGAATTAGTATTCTTGCAAATGGATGGTGATTTATCTCCCGATGAATTCCAAGAAGCTTGGGATTACAATATGAATGCTGCAATGGTGATTCACGAATATTGTGTTGAAGCATTGAAAACAGGGAGGTATCCTCAATGAGCATTCCTCTTGTACCACAATTATTGCGCAGTCATCTCAAGGAGTTGGCAGATAATGACCAGCGTTTAGACGGTCGAACTCAATATCAAGGTAGAGATGTCGAACTCGAGGTCAATGTTCTAGGTAATGCTGAAGGTTCAGCCAAGGTTAGAATGGGAGATACTATTGTTTTCGCGGGTGTAAAATTCCAAACTATGACTCCTTATTCAGACAGGCCAAACGAAGGCGGCCTAATGTGTATGGCAGAGGTTAGACCGGTTGCAGGTAGGCAACATGAAGCAGGCCCACCAAGTGCTGAATCTATCGAACTAAGCCGAGTAGTAGATAGAGGCATTAGGGAATCTGGATGTATCGATACTTCTGATTTATGCATAATTCCAGGAGAGAAAGCATGGCAAGTAATTCTTGATCTATTCGCAGTTTCAGATGATGGTAATTTGTTCGACGCATTCGCTCTAGCTGGTATTGCAGCGCTACGTAATGCTACAATACCTCAAGAAAAATTTGAGGTTGGAGAAGATAGGCCACTTGTAGTCTCTAAAACTCCAATTATGTGCTCATATCAAAGAGTAGGCGGACGTTTCATTTTCGATGCTAGTGGCAGAGAAGAATTAGGTGGTGACGAAAGGATACATATTACTCTGGGTGACGACAATCATGTCCACTCATTACAGAAGGGTCTTAAGGGAGCCTTCACGGCCGCTGAATTCAAAGAACTAATGGAAGAGGCTCGAAAAAAGGGTGACGAACTCAGAAAAATGGTTCATGAATTAGATGGAGGCAATTGAAATGGCAAAGAGGACACAAAAATCCGGAGCAACTGCAAGATTCGGAGCTAGATACGGTGTAAGCGTTAGAAGAAGAGCCGGTTCTGCAATTGCTAAGAAGTCTAAAAATTACACTTGTCCCAAGTGTCATTATCCTAAAGTAAGCCGTCAGGTATCAGGGATATGGGAATGCAAGAAGTGCTCACACAAATTCACAGGAGGCGTTTGGGAACCGTTCACAAGAGCCTCAGACTCGAATAATAGAGTTATTCGTAGAGGAATGGAAGGAGCCACGGCTACTGATATGACTGTTATTGCTCAACAAGCGGCTCTAGATTATGAGCGTAAACTTGCCGAGGAATCTTCTAATGCCGAAGAAGAGTGAAATTACTCATTTTGAACTTTCTTTCACACATTCAGATGCGTCAGCATTATCTGCAAGTTTAGTTACCGAGTGTCAATTTATTTGTAATGAAGATAGTATAATAATTACTGAGAAAGCATCTAGTATCATTGATTTAAGGGCAAGATGGAATAGTTTGATGCGTGGGTTGATAGCATCAGAGTATGCCCTTAGTGCAACAAGAGGTGATTGAATGAGTGAATTAGATTCCCCTGATTTCCAAGCATTAGTACAAGAATTGCAGTTAGTAAGGAATCAAATCCAGACTGTATCCACTCAGGTCAATGAGATATCATTGACATTGGAGTCTCTTTCTACACAGGATACTGAGAGGCCAGTTTTTCGAGCAGTTGGTAATTTATTGCTAGAAGTTGACGATAGAGATAAATTAATGAAAGAATTATCTGATTCAAAAGTAACTTTTGAGACTCATCTTCAGAGGATGATAGAGCGAGAAACAGAACTTCGTACTCAATATGAAAAAGTAATTGATTCAGTAGAAAAATAAGAGGTGCTTCTATGGTTGATTCATTAGAAGATACTACTACTACTTTACAAATTGATATGATGATATTACAAAAGAAGATTTCTCAAGGAAATATTGAAAATATTTCGGAATTTTCTGAAAACCTGCTTAATCGTTCACGTTCTACTGGTGAGAGAGACCATTTGATAGAAGCTCGTATTCGCATGGATCGTGCATTACTTGGAATTACAGATTCAAAATTAGTAGGTGATGAACTAAGATGGTGCGTTGATCGTCTGAATGCTATATGTCCTGGCTCTGCATTACATGGACTTGCTTTACTAAACTTAGCAAACTGGCATAGAAATATAGGAGAATCAATAATGTCTCTTATTATACATGCAGATATAAGTAAGGATTATGGTCATCCAGAAGACATCATTGGTTTATCTCGATTAGAAGCAGCACGAATTTATGTCACACTGAATGATTTAGATCCTGCAATGAGACATTTTTGGTCTGCGAGAAAGAGTTTCATGAATAATCAGATGTCTTCTGAAAGTCTAGTAGCGTCTCTTGAATGGCTTGATTTAGCACTGGAAGAAGTTTCAGATTCAGCACCCGAAATGGATAATAGACTGGAAAATGCTGCTCCAAGGGAAAACGGAGAAATGATTTGGGTGCCCTCTAATCCTAAAGATATCGAATTAATCGTTGACGAATTATTTCCTGTATTATCAAGAGACCTCTCGGGTGAAAAAAGAAATGATATTGGTTTGATAATCGACTCATCAAATATTCTTGGCTTAGATAAATGGAAGAATATTTTACTGAAAAGAATCGATGAAATTCAAGATCCTAATGTTTTAGAAGTACTCCAATCATGATTGATTAGTTTTTCGATTTCTTCTGTACCCCAAAATAATTCATCAGGAATTTCTATACACCAACCGACTTCTTCAATTTTCTCATCTTCCGACATCCAACCCAATTCATCAGGTTCCATATCTAACTCAACTAACACTACAACCCCTCCTTCAATAATGGAATCATCTTCTGCAACAGCAACTCCTAAGCATCCAGTTTCTTCAAATAATTCCCTCAAGGCTGCAATGTCGTTGTCTTCTGATTCAAGTAATTCACCACCTGGTAACTCCCATCCTCTTACTCCGTGCTTCACCATAATCCAGCATGGTATATCAATAGGATTTTTTGGTATCGCCCAAGCTACAACCCATGGTTTATCAGATCTCATTGGACATTTCCTCCATGATTTCCTTAACTAATTTTATTCCTCTTTGATCTCCCTCAGCCGCTAATTGCCTAGATAAGAAAAATGCTCCTGAAAGGTTTTTTTGTGCTCTTAAATTCCCTATTTTTTGATATATGTCTGCGGCTGTTTCCTTTGAATTTAGTTTTTCGATATTTTCTGTATAGTTCCTAGGAGTTGCCATATTTTCCATTTTCTTTAGGAAATCAACTCGGTTCTCGACAATAGGTTCTTTCCAAGGGATGATGTCATCGCCATCCATTTTCGCTTCCATTCTTTGTTTATACCGATCTCTCACCGCCAAAGTAGGGAAATATGTTTGTGCTTGGTCATAGCAAAACCAAGCATCATCGTACTCCCCTCTTCTTTCATGTAATTTCCCTAACTCATTCCAAGTTTCATGATTCGATGGTCTTTGTGCTAGGATAATCCTTGACAGATGAATGAATAAATTTTCATCACCATTATCCCTTAATCTTTCTATTCTCCTTGAAAAAAGAACATTTGCCCGAACATCTCTTAAATCTAGTGATTCAACTCTTTCAGAGAAAATTTGTATTTTTTCCTTATTATCTAATACTTCTTTTGCCCATTTATCTGGGTCTAATGGGTCTATATTCAGGCCTGCATTAAGTAAATCCATTCCATTATGTGTCAAATCTATATTCTTTAATTGGTTAAGTAATTCTGGATCTCTGCCTAATATTGTGAATAACTCTTCTAAAACTGCTCTTATTCCGACTTTATCATTCCTCAAAATTTTAATTTTGGTTAGTATAATCCAATTATCAGGATTAGTGAAATCATATAGAACCGCTTGTTGAGCACTTTGTTCAGCCCAACTTAAATTAGCATCTTCATTTGAAATTTTTAGAAATTTTTCTGCTTGGCTCCTGTGCCTATTGCCAAGACTTCTTCTTGGATGCTGCAACTTTTCTCTAATGTCGCTGTTAGCCATATCATACCCTCTAAAGTACAGATTCATAAGGTGACTTATCAATACCTGGTGGTAAACTAGCATCCATTCCTATTTTACTAGTCAGTCCGTCTTCAGATCTACTCGGATCTAAACTTGAGCCTTTCTGACCAGATAATATTATCGTGTCTTTATCTGGTTGCCATCTTGTCATCAATGCCCATTCAACTCTAACCGGATCGGATGTATCAATATCCTCGTCAACAACTATTACTTGTTTCATAGAGGGGTGTCCTTCTAGTGCTGCATGAATTGCTTTTTTCCCGTCGCCTTCTTTTTGAGGTATTATTTGTACAACTGATGATAGCCAACCACATCCACCATCTGTCAGGTATACATCGCTACAAGGGACAACTTCTGACACCGCATTTTTGATAGTTGGTGCTCTGGGCATACCCATCAGTGTCCTATGTTCTACTTCACCTGGAATAAGTGCATGAAAAACAGGATTATTCCTATGGTGTACGGCATTATATTGTATGACATTTTCTTGCCTAACGTCATCAACTGTCCCAGTTATGTCAACATATGGGCCTTCATCATCTCTTTCAAGAGTGATTTCAGCTTCCATCGCGTATTCTGCATTAGCAGGGACTTGAATGCCATTGGAAAGTTCTACCAACTTTAGTGGTTTACCATGTAATTTCTGATGGAGTGCTGCTGCAACGGTTAATTCATCTAGATTTACTGTGAATGACATTGCTGCTGCTAATAAAACGACAGCATCAGCACCATTTACAACTGCGATATCTACATTTTTTCCATCACTAGCTGCAAGGTCAGTCATTGTTCTAAGGTGTCTAGGAACAAATCTTGAAACGGTATGATTTCCATCTCTCAAGAATTGCCTATGGAAAGACATATTTCTTATTCCATTATATTGGGCTATAATCACGGATGCTGATTGATATCTTCCTCTATCCTCAGGGTAGTGCCAAGGTATTGGTATTTTTTCCAGATCCACTCTTTCCATGGTGTTCTCCATTACTGGAGCAGAATTAGAATCAATAATTTCGGGCTCACAAGGATTATTCATGGCCCAAGCTAAAATGTCGATAAGTTCCCCTGGACTCACATTAAATGTTTCACAGATTCTTTTTCTAGTCAATACATTAAGTGCGGCCGAATGGTTAGGTGCTTCTTTCAAATTAGAGAACACTAAAGGTCTATGGTTCATTTCCCTTGAACCATTCATTATTCCATGTATTACGCTAGTTTCAGAGTCTATTTTTTCTACATCAACAAGTAAATCTCGGAACGCCATATTAACAACCCAATGCCGTTTCGATTTCAATGTTAGCGATAGAAATTGAGTATTAGTGTCAAACTTCTACCTACTGCTTCCCCGTCATGCTCTTATACCAAAGGTAGGTCGGCGGCCTGTCATTAAGAGGTGTATTACTTGGGTAGAGGACTTTTCTCCGGATCGAAGATGAAAAGTGACCGTCGTAAATATCGCTGGAAGGAGAAGAGATTTCGTGACCGCGAGATTAAGAGACGTCAAGGCGGAGTTTTGAAGCACGACCCTCTAAAAGGTTCATCACAAGCTAAGGGAATAGTTATCGAAAAGGTTGGTTTCGAAGCAAAACAGCCAAATTCAGGTATTCGTAAGGCAGTTAAAATTTCTTTAATTAGAACTGGTAACAAACTCACTGCCTTTGCACCAGGAGATGGTGCTATATCATTTATTGATGAGCACGACGAAGTTCTTGTGGAAGGTATTGGTGGTCCTAGAGGTCAGTCAATGGGAGATCTTCCCGGTGTTCGTTACAAGGTAATCAAGGTTAACGGCGTATCTCTAGACGAGATGGTCCGTGGCCGTAAAGAAAAGCCAATTAGATAGGTGTTTTTATGTCAGACGAAATTCAATCCACACAAGATGTTCCTATTGCAGGAATAGGCACAATGGTGTTTGGGAAATGGGATGCAACAGATGTAACCTGTTCCGACCCTGGTCTAGCACCATACATTAATTTGACAACTATTGGAACACCTCACAGTGGAGGTAGACATGCCAATTCTTGGTTCGGCAAAGCAAAGTTATCAGTTATTGAGAGATTCATCAATAATCTGATGAGATCCGGGCAATTTTCTGGTAAGAAGCAGCACTGTGCCAAAGCTTTCGAGGATGCATTAGATGTCATCTCAGAACGCAGCGATGATAACCCACTTCAAGTATTCATCAATGCAATAATTGAATCCGCTCCTTGTGAAGAAACTACTAGAATAAAAATGGGTGCAGTTAGCGCTCCTAAGGCAGTTGATTCTTCGCCAAGTCGCCGATTAGATATGGCTCTGAGAAATCTCGGCAAGGGGTGTGCCTCTGCTACAGCTAAGAGTAAGAAAACTCTCACTCAAGGCATAGTTTCTGAACTTTCTAAGGCTGCGAGCGGGGATGTAGGCTCCTTTGCAGTTGGTAAGAGAGAAGAAGTTGAAAGAATCGCTTCCTCTGCTCGATGATAATTTTCGCCTTTCCTTTCGGATGGATAGTATGGTTTGTATCACTACGTGATACAATCGGCTTTATGAACCGAAGTTGGGTCGGGTGGTTATCATAAGGTGATTATATGGGTCGTAAAGAAGACAACATAAAGCGAGCAACAGAAGTTATGCACGTCAGAGAGAAAATCAGAAATCTTGCAATTGCAGCACACATTGACCATGGAAAAACAACTTTGTCAGATAATCTAATTGCTGGCGCAGGAATGATGTCAGAAGATTTAGCAGGTAAGTCAAGGGTTCTTGATTTCGATCAACAAGAAAGTGCGCGTGGAATTACAATTAATGCAGCAAGTGCTTCAATGGTTCACGATATAGATGGCGATGATTATCTTATCAATCTCATCGATACTCCTGGTCACGTTGATTTCGGTGGCGACGTTACTCGTGCTATGAGGGCTGTTGATGGATGTATTATCCTTGCATGTGCGGTTGAAGGTACTATGCCACAAACTGAGACAGTTGTTCGTCAAGCATTGAAAGAAAAAGTACGTCCTGTATTATTCATCAATAAAGTTGACAGGTTAATCAATGAATTGCAGATTGATGGTCCCGAAATGATGAAGAGATTCGAAAAAATCATTACAAAGGTCAATAAATTAATTGCAACTTTCGCTCCTGAAGATCTCGCTAAAGAGTGGCAAGTATCTGTTGGAAAAGGAACTGTTGCTTTTGGTTCCGCTTATTACAACTGGGGAATGTCTATTCCGTATATGGAAAAATCAGGATTAAATTTTAAAGATATTTTTGAACATTGCCATAATGATGAACAAAAAGAATTGGCTAAGAAAGCACCAGTGCATCGAGTTTTACTTGATATGGCTGTTGAAAAACTACCCTCTCCGCTAATTTCTCAGAAATATCGAATTCCTAATATCTGGCAAGGGGACTTAGAATCAGAAGTTGGTAAGTCAATGCTTGAAACTAATCCTGATGGCCCTCTTCAATTAATGATCACAAAAATATGGATGGACCCTCATGCAGGAGAAGTTGCAGTGGGAAGAGTTTACTCAGGTTCAATAAAACATGGTGAGACAGTTTGGTCTATTGGTGCTGCTAAACCTGAGAGAGTCCAACAAGTTAGTATGATGGTCGGTGGAGATAGGATCCAAGTTCCAGAAGTATCTGCAGGTAATATTGCTGCTTTGACTGGTGTACGAAGTGCAGCCGCTGGAGTTACGATTTCTAGAGACCCTGAAGCCACCCCATTCGAAGCAATCAGGCATTACTCAGAACCTGTTGTTACTGTGGCTGTTGAACCTAAATCAATGAAAGATTTACCAAAATTCATCGATGCTCTACGTGGTCTTGCTAAAGCTGATGCTTCTTTACAAGTAACAACTAACCAAGAAACAGGAGAGGCTCTATTAGCAGGCATGGGTGAATTGCATCTTGAGATTACAATTTTCCGTATGCAAGAAGAGCAGAATATCAAAGTTAAGGTTAGTGAGCCAATTGTTGTTTATCGAGAATCCATTGAAAGTAATAATAGTGGTCGCCCATTTGAAGGTAAATCACCTAACAGACATAACAGATTCTACATTGAATGTGAACCACTACCTTTGGATGTTATCAATGCTCTAAGAGAGGGTCAATTTGGAGACGGACCTGTTAGGACAAAAGATGCTAAAGAAACAGGTAATAAATTCGCTGAGTTCGGTATGGATAAAGATTTAATGAGAAAAATCTATGCTATTCATGGTACTAATGTTTTCGTTAATGATACCAAAGGTATCCAAAATCTTCACGAAACTAGAGAACTTATGATTGAAGGTTTCAATGATGTATGCAAGAAAGGACCTACAGCAGAAGAGCCTCTAATGGGTGTATTAGTCCGTCTTGTTGACGCTAAGCTCCACGAAGACGCGATTCATCGTGGTCCCGCTCAGACTATACCTGCTGTGCGCAATGCAGTCAAGGGAGCGGTTCTAAGGGCTAGATCAGTTATCTTTGAACCAATGCAGAATATCCGTATCGATGCTCCTAACGATGTAATCGGTGGAGTAACACGTGAGTTAACAACGCGTCGTGGAATAATCGAAGATATGCCAGTCGATGGTGGTACTGCAAGTGTAATTGGTAAAATGCCAGTTGCAGAGTCTTTTGGTTTCTCTAACGATATCAGAGCTGCAAGCCAGGGTAGAGCAGTTTGGAATACTGAAAATGCTGGTTTCGTTCAATTACCTCACGCACTTTTCCATAAAGTTACAGCTGAAATCAGGCAACGAAAGGGCTTGAAAGAAGAAATACCTGGAGAAGCAAATTACCAAGATTGAAATTAATATTTTAGATTAAACTGAAATTTTATTTCTATTGATAATTCCTATTAAAGCAGGCGTTAGAATTATACTTGCTAGTAATGATAATCCAATCATTATCGCGCAAAATAGTCCAAATGTAGAGAAGAAACCCATACTTGATTGAGTAATAACTAGGAATCCTCCTATGTCAGATAATGCAGACCCAAATAGAGCCAGTCCTGATGCCCCACCTACTATTTCGATAGCAGTAATAGTGTCATGACCATTTTCTTGTTCTTCTCGGAATCTCTCTACAACGTGAATAACATAATCAATTCCTACGCCGAGAGACATCGCTGCTATTGCAACAGTCACCATATTCAATCCATAGCCAGCAATTTCTATCATTCCATATAGCCAAATTATTACTAAGAATATTGGTGTTGTAGTCATAACTGCAATCCCAAATCCAGAGATTCCCCATAATATACTCAATACTAGTGTCAATAGTCCGAAAGCTATAGCCGCCTCTATACTCACTAAGAAGTACATTATTCCACTCATAAATGCCATTGCTGCTATAGTCTTCATTGAATATCTGATTTTATTCATTTTGATATTTTCAGTTCTCTGTTCGAAAGTCTCTTCATCTCTAAAGCCCCACCATAACGTAATTGTACAGAATACTATGCCTAACAAAAGAGTTGATTGCATTTCATTTTGCATAGAATCAGCGGCCACGAATCTAATCACTGGATCCCCAGTTGGTATGGCCCATGTAACGGGATATTCTTCTGAATTAAATGCAGTTTCAATTTCCCCTCTTTCTACAATATTTGTTTCTGATAGGTTTTGAAATGGGGATAAGTCATCTACTAATTGTTCTAAAGCAGGTCCTACTTTAGCAAACTGTTCAGCATTTGATAGGCCAAATCTCATAGTCATTCTAACATATTCGGGTGTTTCACCTGAAATATCAAGCCATGGACGATCATAATCCAAATCTAATTCTGATTGAATATATTCAGAGGTTATAGAAGGTGGTAGTGCGGGATATCCTCCACTTGCAGGGACTCCTCTTGTTAAGATGAAGCCATATAGAAATACTAAACAATCTCTATCTTCTAAAGTAGGTATATTTCTTATCCCTACCCCTGGATAAATCAGACTCATAGTTTGGCATTCTAAACCACCACCCTCTTTACTAGAATCCCAACCTGCCTCTTCAAAAGGAGTGATATTCTCATACATTGCTGCCTGTACGAACATCAATATCTCATCTAATGCTATCAGTTCAACTTCTCCTGAGGGTGTTCTAGAGATTTGATCTGGATCTATACTTCGATTATGTGAATTCATATTCTCTCTTGTCAAACCAATCGCTTCAATGACTTTTGGATTTGCGATATCTCCTTCTACAAGTATGTAACCTGGTTCTCCATCTGTGAATCTTTCATTTACTAGGTAGACTCCTTGGGCGAAGTCAGATTCGTCATCTAAGAAATCATCAATTTGAAAATCTCCTTCTAGTGACAGCATAAGAGGCGTTGCACCTAAAGTTATCAAAATAGCAACTATACCTACTGTAATTCCTTTTTTTGTTGAATTAGAGGTTATATTCACTAACCATTCTTTAGGGATTAGATGTAGTTGCCCTTCTTTTTCGTTAACTAATTTATCTTTCTTCAGGAGCCATAAATCTATATCTAATCTCACCAAAGGTACCCAAAGACCAGTTAGCAGAAATGCTGCAGCAACACCCAAACCCGCTTCGATTCCAAATGATCTCAAAGCAGCAATATCTGAAGTAAGGTTTGCAAGGAATGCAACTATAGTTGTTGATGAAGTTAGTAAAATTGCTCTTCCAACCCGAGAAATAGATTCTTCAGCCGACTTAGAAATAGTTTTGCCCTTCTTTCTTTCCTCTTTGTATCGGTGAAGTGCATGCAGACTGTCATCTATTCCCAGTGCTAAAATTAAGATGGGAAGTAGGTTTGAAAATTGAGATCTAAAAATTATTTCAAAACCATATGCTTGACCAAATTTAATTCCCCATCCTATCAGCCCTTGCATCCAAAGTAGAGAAAGGAATAGGCCTACGCCTACTATCAATACATCTGAAACTCTTCTCAAACTCAACCATAACAAGGCTACAACAACTATTGACATTAGTACAATAAGATAGGCACTTGAGAGAAGTTCTCTATTTATCTCCACATTTGGCCCTTCTCCAAGGAGTATGGTGACTACCAAATCATCTTGTTCTCGTAAATCTTCTTCAATAGATAGATATAACCACTCCACTGAACATAATGGTTCACCTCTTTCTTCCTTTTCTCTACATTCATCAATAGTATATCTTATTGGATTTGTGGATAATTCTACTCCTTCTCTATTATATCCGAATTCTGCACTTGCATTAATCCAAGTAAATGTCCATCCTTCATTTTGCATTCTTTCTCTGTCGAGATTTAATATTAACCAAGCAGAAGATGCGGACCACCTTCCATACCCCCATGTATTTGTTTCAATACTCCCATTTTCATCTAAAATACCTCCAATCGGACCAACCAACTTACTACTATTATCTTGAATAAAAGCTCTATCTATGGAAAGAAATCTTAGAAACGCTCCTTTACTATTATTTGCCATTCTATGGGATGCTAAATCGATGTGTTCTTGTGTTACATTCGGATCATCAAATGATAAACATTCTAACATTCCACAGTCGGTCCAATTAGTTGGTGCATCTTCCATTCTCAATGTATCTGGATTAAATTGTGGCTTTGTTAGGAGTGACTGCCCAGACATAAATACTCTAAATTCAGTTGCTAAGTCTAAAACTCCAAGAATTGGTTGACCTGATATCTCCGATGCAAATGAGAGATAATATTCTGAGATTTCATGCTGACCTAGAAATTCTGCCTTAGTGTCAATTTCTCTTAGAACAGAAAGATTCAGGATGCCTCCTAATGGTTCACTTTGGCCCGAATTTATTCCAGTAAAACTATCAACTTGACTTATTTGAGAAGGTGAATCTCCAAAGTATTGTGAATCCCTGACAAATAATCCGAATCCCCAAATATTTCCCGCACCTGAAAACTCTTCTCGCATGACTTCTGCAGCTTCCAGTTCAGGAGATTCAAGATTGTATGATTCAACATCTATTGGAGTCAGAGTCGCTGCAAAGCCAGGTAACATGAGTAAAGAAATTATTAGTACAGCAAGATGAACATTCTTTCTATGAGGAATTAACACTCCAGCTACTTTTCTGAAGTCTCTCATAATAGTATGGAATAATTTCTCATATATGACTGGTTGTAATATATCATAGTCCTAAATCTTTCAATTTTTCCAAAGCACTAATTTGTTTCTTACTCAATTTGTCCGGCTCGATGATGGTAAATTCAATATCTAAAGGCCCTCCATCATATCCCTGTCCATTCAATCTTCTTCTGTCACCAATTTTACTTCTTGCAGGAATACCAATTTGTATTCTCTTATTGCTAGGTGTTTTGATTTGTACATTTCCACCTAACAATAGTGTTGTGTAGTTAATCGGTACTTCTTGAATAAGTCTTCCATTTTCCCATCTTCTTCCATCTTCTGCATCGAGTCTTATGTTTATTATCAGATCACCCGTTTTGCCATGTGGATGTTCATTACCCATTTTGTTAAGTCTAAGTTGTTGACCATGAATTGCCCCTGGAGGTACTTTTACAGTAATTACTGACTCTCTAGTGCTTACTCCTAATCCTTTACATCCGGAACAACCTTTTGTAGTTCCAAAGGCTCTACCGTCACATTTCTTGCATTTCTTTAATCTTCTATGATTGAATTTTACATCAGCACCATTTTTTGCGTCATCTAAAGTAATGTCTAATCCTGATTCAATATCACTACCATTTTCGGTTTCTGTTGATCTATTCGTTCCTTTTCTCGCTCTCGCAGATTCAAACTCATTTGTTTGCTGTTGGTTTCTTCCACCCACAAATTGTGAAAAAATATCACCAATATCTACTCCTCCGGGGAAGCCACCACCTGTTCCAAAATTGGAAAAAGGATTTCCTCCTCGAAACATATCTTGAACACGGCCTTGATTATCGTATTCTTTCCTTCCTTCTACTGTTCCGATTAAATCATAAGCAGACTGTATTGATTTAAATTTCTCTTCAGCAGCAGCATCACCTGGATTTCTATCTGGATGGTACTGTCTCGCTAATTTCCTGTAAACTCGCTTAATTTCAGCGTTTGTCGCATCTTTTGGGACACCCAAAACAACATACGGGTTATCCGCCATTACAACTACTAACAGGCCACCTAACTTCAACCCTATTGATTTCTTAATCTCTGTATCGATGCTATGAAGACCTATCTCGTCTTAGCCTTAATATGGCTGTTGGCTGGGCATGCTTTCGAAACTATGTTGAACACGCAGAAGAAATAGGAGGTGATGTTACAGATTACCCTCGCTTTTTCATAATGCCTCATTCATCTCATTCCTATTCAGATGATGCTGGAAATAATCAGATAAAACTAATGGACGAGAATGAACATATCGATCATGAAGTTGAATTGGTCATAAAATTAGGTGATGATTTGTTACCCGAATCAATGTGTGTAGGTTGCGACTCTACAAATCGTACTAGGCAAGGGCTTGCTAAGGAAAAGGGTTGGCCTTGGACTGAAGGGAAATCATTCAGAGGGTCTGCAGTTTTGGGCACTTGGACCGATTGGGATCCAGGAGTTCTAGAAATCTGTCTTTCAGTAAATGGTGAAGTCAGGCAGTTGGCTAAAACTGACCTTATGGTTCATGGCATAGATTCTCTTCTATTCCATCTTAATCAATGGTATGGGCTTTCATCAGGAGATTATATTTGGACTGGAACACCTAAGGGAGTTGGAAGAATGTTTCGAGGCGATCAAGTCAATGCTTGGATGAAAAACTCTGAAGGTAATATCGTGAGTATGCTTAATGCTAAATGTGTCAATTAATTCTTGTTAATTGCATATCTGTTAGTTGTCTCAACACTTCTAATGCGTTTGATGGTTTCAAGCCGTCTAGTATTTCGTGTGCTTCGGTGTGGTATCTCATTGCTCTATCCATTGCGTAGTCAATTGACCCATTTTCTCTTAATTCATTGACTGCAGACTCTAAATCATCATCTGAACATTCACCTTTCCCGTAAACTTTCTTAAAAGCAGGTAACTCATTATTACTATCTAATGCGTGTATAGCAATCAAAGTCTTCTTCCCTTGAACTACATCTGACCCTGCAGGTTTACCCAGAGTTTCAGTATCTCCAGTGATGTCTATTAAATCATCCATAAGTTGGAAGCATAATCCTAACTTAAGTCCCCAGTTAGCCATGTTTTCTACTGTTTTAGCATCTGCACCTGCAAGTTTCGCACCTGTTTCAGCACATGTCTCAAACATGGCGCTTGTTTTACCAGCAATCATAGCGATGTATTCGTCTTCACTGACATAATCTCTTGTTTCAAAGTCAAAGTCTTCTTGCTGACCTTCAGCTACTCTTCTGACCATTTCACCAATTGATTGAACTAAGAACTTCAAATTTTCTGGACTAATCTCATTTGAATCGGCTAGAATCTCAAAACCTACTGCTAACATAGCATCTCCTGCATTTATAGCGGTCGCATCATCATATTCTATGTGTACTGCATTTAGCCCTCTTCTTATTGGGTCCTGATCCATAATATCATCATGTACCAACGTAAAATTATGAATTATTTCTATACTAGATCCGAGTGTATAGTGTCCATTATGAGCTACTCCAGTTGCTTCTCCAACTAGCCTTGGTAGAATCGCTCTATACCTCTTCCCGCCACCTGCAAATAAGTGTGTCATCGCGCCATGCAATCTTTTTTGGCTTATTTTTTCCATAGAGTTCATAATTTCTTTTTCGACTATGTCTTTATGTTCTCTTAACGCCATTTTTAACTCTCTTCCATTTGAAGAATTTCCAGTTAAAGATAATCTCCCGCAATTAATTATTTTTTTATTATTCGAATTCATTAGGTCGTCCATATTAGGATAATGAGGTTCTATGAAGTGCTTCCATATCATTCTGAACCATGGCGCGACTATCATGTCGGACCATTCATTTTTACCTTCTAACATCTCGTTAATTCCATTGTGGTCGAGCCACTTCGTTTCTTTGATCTCATTTTCATTTATTGATAAATCAACATTTGCTCTGACTATTAAGACATGATCGATTTCATGTTCTATCCATTCTTCGTCCCATCTGCAACTATATTCGAATCTTCCAATATGACTGTAATCCCATGATTCTGAAACTTCCATAGGAATACCTAGTTCTTGAAACATCTTCCTTTTTGCAGCATGGATTACACCTTCTTTTGCGTCACCATTTTCAAATTCAATATTTAATGGATGACTACAGCAACTATTAGCCCAAATTCCAGGAAATGTTATTTTTTCTTCAGCTCTTTGTTGCATAAGGAGCCTATTCTTTGAATCAAAAATCAGTACACTAAATGCTCTATGTCTTATTCCAATACCTCTGTGGCAATCGATTTTACTAGCTGAGCTAATGATGTTATCATTTTCATCTACAACTAAGCACATTTCTTCCATCATCTCTAGTTGCGATGAATCTAGCCTGTTCAGACTACTATCTGGAATCTCTCTTACCATATTTCTCATATCTCCGAGGTGGTTACATATAATAGATGCTTCATTAAATAACTTTAGTTCCAGTAGTATTACCTGTTTGAATAAGTTCTTGGATTCTCTCAGGTTTCCTTCCATCAAGCATCCAAACATTTGGTATTTTCTGGCAAATAATACTAGCACTTTCAGCTTTCAGGAAAATACCTCCTGTCACATCTTGTGATTTCTCATGAACTCCTGTAATTTCTTGATCTTTAGACCAAATTGGGATAAGTTCTGCCCCTTTTTCATTTGGAGGCTTTGTCAGTAACCCTTCTGTATCTCCTAAAAGAAATATACAATGGCTAATCCCAGGTATTTCATTACAAATTCTAACCATTAAATCATCTCCAGACAATATTCCAAATTCTCTTTTATCATTAATATCGACTACATCTCCAAATGTCACGTGGATAGTATCACTATTATTTTCCTTAAATCGATTAATATCTCCCTTAAATTCAGGCCCCAAACCATTAGCCCAGAGTGAAGGTGGATGAGATATGCTATTTATTCCAAATTTATTCAAATTATCTATGACTATTTTGTTTAGTTCTAGCATATCACGTCTTACCTTTTCAACCGCAATTCGTTGCTCTTCTATGATGCTTCTATCATATCCGGTGGCCAATTTCCATTTTTTTGCTTCTAAATGACCAAAAGATCCGGCCCCATGGACAATTATTACTTCGTTTCCCTTTTCCAAAACATTCGCTATGATTCCACACACGGAATCTAGATTTTGTGCTTTGATTGTTTTAAATTGAGTTTTATCTGTGATTAATCCTCCACCAAATTTAATCACGATTTTACTATTAGCCAAAGTTGAGCCCCATACACTTCGAATCGTCTTAGGCATATTGCTGTATTCATATATTACTCTGGTGAGATTCAAAACGATGGGTTCATTTCCGAGTGGATATTCGAAAGAATATGGCGGAACTATCCGATATTGAAAAATTTCAGCGGTGGCTTCAATCTCAATTAGATGATGTGGGGTCAATTGAAGATGTTGATGAGAGAGAAAGGCGTCAGATTCAGTTAGAATCATCAATTCAAGAAACTATTAATTTCAGGAGCCTCATGTCACTTGTAGAGGACATTGCTCCTCCATTTGTAGAAAGAGAATCTTCAGTAAGAGTAGTGTCTAATGATGAAGTTGTTAAAGAATCATCAGGCAGTTTTTGTTCATCTTGTGAAAAACCAATAACTCCAGAACTAGATTTCTGCATTAACTGCGGAGAGTTTCTGTAATTATTCTTCTTCTTCAACCCATCTTGCCCTTGCAACTTCGTATTCAGGGTGGTCATTTTCAATCCTTGTCAGATATTCAGAATCAACTGATTCAACAAGGTAGACCGTTACTCCAGCATGCCAGATTGTTTCTCCATCTGCAACCATTCTTGCTGTATCGATCTCTAATATAGTTGGTAAATTGTAGTGAACTTTCCCTGCTTCTGCTGCAGATCTGATACTTGATGATAAGTGAACATGCGCTCTTCCGCTAGGTGTAATTCCCACTTCAAGTAGGTTTTCTGCTTCATCAGGGTTGCAGGGATAGAACAAGGAAGTAGGTATATTTTCTGTTGGTAAGTCTAGTTCTATCTCAAGAGTATGGCCATACGTTGCTCTAATCATGTTGCCTCTGACTTCATATCTTCCCTTTCCATCAGTTTCTGAAACAGCTCTAAAGTGGTGAGGTCTTAGCCAATGGTATCTTCTTTCATCTTGTTTCTTGAATCTGCTAATTATATCCTTAACATCTACCCATCCATTGATGTCCATTTCTAAATCAAATTTCTCAGGAGCATGTCTCAAAATTAATGCAAGTCTACGAGCAAGACTATCTCTTTCTCTAGATCTTAGTATAAATTTACCTTCTTCATTACATGCTGGACATAGGTTGTCATCGGAGTAATATCCGTGTCTTGCGCACTCTCTAATCATATTATCAGATACTTCGACTTTAATTTGGTTCAAGAACCTCACGGTTGATATAGTCTAAATTTATAATCAATTACTTTGCCAATTATTATGTTCTATGGCGCGTCCCCTCACACATGAAAGCAGTAATTGTTGATTGGCTCAGGTCTCCTTTTCATAGAGCACATAAGGGTAAATTAGCAAATGTTAGACCTGACGAGTTAGCTGGTCAAGTGATTAGAGAGTTAATGAAGAAAAATAATATTTCAGGTTCAATGATTGATGACTTAATTCTAGGTTGTGCATATCCTGAAGGAGAGCAAGGTTACAACATGGGTCGATTATTGACATTCCTTGGCGATTTGCCAAACACAGTTCCAGGGACTACAATAAACAGACTTTGCGGTTCATCTATGCAGGCAATTCTTTCTGCTGCAGCACACATAGAAGTTGGTTGGGGGGAATGTATCTTAGTTGGTGGTGTTGAATCTATGAGTCGAGTCCAAAGACGTGGTTTCAACTGGAGTCCATCTCCTGAATTAGAAATTAAATTTCCCGATGCTTACATGGGTATGGGGATTACCGCTGAGAATGTTGCTAGAGAATGGCAACAAACACGTATTGAACATGAAGAGTTTGCACTTTTATCGCATCAAAAAGCGGCAACTGCTCAGTCCAGTGGCCTACTTTCAGATGAAATTGTAATTATACAAACAGATGATGGCGAAATTAGCCAAGATGGTTGTATTCGTGGTAATACTACTATGGAATCAATGGCTCGACTAAATCCTGCTTTTGGAAATGATGGTATAGTTACAGCAGCAACTTCCTCTCCTTTAACAGATGGGGCTGTATTCATGATAGTCTGTAGTGAAGAATTCGCCGCTAGTAATAACCTCGTACCTATTGCTAGAATCGTTGCTGGCTCAGTAACTGGTTGTTCGCCAGATGTTATGGGAATTGGTCCAATAGAGGCTACTCGGAAAGTTCTTGAAAGAGCGAATTGGGGTATTGAGGACGTTGATTTATTTGAATTGAATGAAGCATTCTCAAGTCAAAGCTTAGCCGTAATAGAAGACTTGGGTATCGATCCCAAGAAAGTAAACTTACATGGTGGTGCATTGGCTATAGGTCACCCATTAGGTGCATCCGGTGCCAGAATCACAGGTAAAGCCGCTAGTTTACTCAAATCAACTGATTCAAACCGTGCAATAGCAACCATGTGCATTGGGGGGGGCATGGGAATAGCTATTGCCTTAGAGAAAATTTAATTCTTTTAATTAACCAAATTACCATTACAGTTTGGACATTTATCTTCTTCAGATAGTTTGCTCGGAATTACTGCTAATAATGTTGAACATGATGGACATGTTGCAAAAACTTCATTTTCTTCTAATTGACTATTTAGAACATCAATGTTTTCTTTCATATTATTATACCAATTCTTGTATGTCGGATTCCGTATTGTCTTAATTCTGCGTATTGTGGAAATTGAGAGAAGTAATAACAAAATTCCCTGTATTGTATCTGAATTATCACCTCTTGATAAATCTTGTATCCCAACTAATGCGAATATCAATGATAAAATTAGTAGCAAAGATATACCCCATAAATCACCATATTTTCTTTTATTTTTGAATGTAATTACTCCAAATATAGGTATTACTAAGATTAATGATAGATAGTATGGGAGTAATATCAGGAGAGGCGAAACTATGAAAATCCCCAATAATAAATCGACAATCATGAATCTATACAGGTGTCTATGTAGATTTTCCATAACCATATCCGTCATCCAAAGCCCTCCTCTGTCTATCTACTGTTGCGACGAACTCATGAATGCTCCCCCTCTGCGAGGTGTGTGGTAAAAGACACAGGAGTAGTCGTTCGCGGCTCCAGTCTGAAGGGTAAAAAGATACTTTTCTTAGTTTCTGGGGGTATTGCTGCAGTTGAATCAGTGCGTCTTTCCAGAGAATTAAGGCGTCATCAGGCAGAACTCACAATCATGATGTCTAGAGAAGCCGAAAAAATCATTTCACCATTGGCCTTGTCTTGGGCATCAGGTCAGGATATACTTACAGATTGGAATCCCAAGATGCAACAGCTAGAAAATTATGATTCAGTTCTTGTGGCTCCCGCAACAAGAAATACAATTTCGAAGCATATTCATGGAATTATGGACACTCCCCTAATGATGGCACTTTCTGCTGCCAGAGGAAACCATACTCCAATTGTATTTGTGCCGTCAATGCATCAAGATTTATTCGATGATCCAGTAACTGCGGTACTCCTTGAGAACCTTATTCAGGAAGGGAGTTATTGTATTATTGATTCTGAGAAAGAGGGACGTAGAAAGCAACCATCTCCAACTGAAATTGTGGCTAAGTTAGCAAATATTACAAATTCTATCCTTCCCAATCGGAAAAAAATCGTAATTACTCTCGGCGCGACCCGTGCTCCAATAGATTCTGTTCGAGCGATACAAAATGCCTCATCTGGAAGAACTGGATGGGCAATAGCAGAGCACTTATTCATGATGGGGCACGATGTTCACTGTATTGTTGGTAAAACATCTGCGTCTTCTTCATTCGAACTTCCCAATATTATACGTGCTGGTTCTCCAGAAGATATGTTGTCAGAATCTATTAAAATAGCAAAAAACGATTCTAATCCTGATGTATGGATACATGCAGCAGCAGTTTTAGATTACTCTATGCCTGCTGAATTAGGAAAGCGAGCGAGTGGCCAAGATAGTTGGGATATCGAATTAAAACCCACTTTGAAACATATTTCTGAGCTTTCTAATCACGTTGGTGAATGTATTAGAATTGGCTTTAAGCTAGAAACTAATGTTTCAGAAGAAATTTTAATTAAAAAATCTTTAGATCAAATTTCAAAATATGGAGTCGACGCAGTAGTGGCTAATTTATTAGAGCAAATTGGCGATAATCAATATCCTAGGGCGAGATTTGTAACCCCTGATGGTACTTTTAAACTATTAAACAGCCAGATGGATTTGTGTAATGAGCTAGAAAAATTCATTTGTTAATAGATTCTATCTGCGGCACATTCAAGCATAATCTAAGGTGGCAAGCAAATATGGGGAAGCATGGTAAGGCCAAGAGAGGAATACCTCCTAAGTCGGATTTCAATGCCTGGTACCCTGCAATTGTAGAAATTTCAGACTTAGTTGATAAGAGATATCCTATCAAAGGAATGGATGTTTGGAAACCATATGGTTGGTCTACAATGCGCTTAATTGACAGTCTAACGCGTAAAGAAATGGAAGAATCGGGCCATCAAGAATATAATTTTCCACTCTTAGTTCCTGAAGATCTTCTTGAAAAAGAGAATCAACTTGTTTCACGTCTCAAAGCAGCAAGGGAGTTGGGAGTAGATCCATCTGAGCTTAGAATGGATGAAGAAGACTCAGGGTTCAAAAAAGAAGTTTATTGGGTTACAAAAGGTGGAGAAAACGAACTAGATATCCCTATGTTTTTACGACCTACCTCTGAAACTCCTATGTATACTATGTTTTCTCTTTGGGTTAGGAGTCATGCAGACCTTCCACTAAAAACATTTCAAATTGTTAATACATTTCGATATGAAACTAAGCAAACGCGATCATTTATTCGTGTGAGAGAAATTCATTTCTTTGAAGCTCATACCGTACATAAAGATGAGCAAGGTGCTACAAGACAAATAGAACAAGATGCAGAGATTGTTCAAAGACTAATGAAATCTTTGTGCATGCCAGTTATCGTATCCAAAAGACCTGTTTGGGATACATTTCCGGGTGCATGGTACACTACTGCTGTAGACGCAGTAATGCCTAATGGACGTACGCTTCAAATCGCAACTTATCATCATTATCGTGATCAATGGGCTCAAGCATTTGATCTTAATTATGAAGATGCAGAGGGTAATACGCAGAATTGTCACCAAACTACATTTGGTATGTCTGAAAGATTACTCGGTGCAGTTGTGGGTATGCATGGTGATGATTCAGGACTTATATTGCCTCCATCTGTTTCTCCATACCAAATAATTTTGATGCCCGTTGCAGCCCATGTGAATGAGCAAGTAATACCTAAAATAAATGATATAGCTAAGGAACTTAGAGATTTTGGATTCAGAGTACATGTTGATGATAGAGATATCAGGCCTGGGGGTAAACATTACCATTGGGAAATTAGAGGGGCCCCAATAAGACTGGAACTAGGACCTCGGGATTTAGATGCGAATAAGTGTGTTTTATCTCTAAGGACAGGTGGTAAAATAGAAGTTGATTTAGAGAATCTTTCAGAAACAATAAATCAGCATTTAGATGATATCTCAGAAACATTACTGGATCGATCATCAAATAATATTTCAGAATTAGTACAAAAATTCCCTGGAATTTCCTCTTCGGATTCTGGTTGGAAATTAAATTCTCCAATTGAAGATGGTATAGTTTACGAATTAGCATTCGATGGAAATGATGCTGATGCTGAAGTCTTAGAGAAAATAACAGGGCTAGCATTACTCGGTGATTGTGTGGAACCTTATTCTGAATCAATTCCCTGTGCTGTCACTGGAAAATTAACTACTCGGAAGCAACATCTTGCTAGAATGTACTGATTATTTTTTCTTTTTTGTCATTCCAAATAAAGAGATGAATGCGAAAATCATCAATAACATACCATCAATAATTTCTCCTTCACCTACTTCTCCCCAAGAATCAATATTCTTGTAGTTTCCAATTTCAGTTAGTTTTAATCGAGGGTTATCTTCACAAAGTTTTGTAGTTTGAATTGTTGACATAGTGCTTAATTCTGTACTCTCGTAACTTCCTCCCGCTGTGGCTATTATCGTTCCATTCAGTAATAGTTGCGATGAATATGAATATGGTTCTACTTGCACTGTAGCGTTAGTTGAGTGTATGAATGAATTCCCGTTTGCAATCATATTTATTTCGCCACTACTGACTAATTCCTGTGATCCATTCTGTGAAATATCCCATGTGATTGAATATTCTTCACCTATTGTGACATTTTTAGCGCTCCAGAATATAGTCAATGTGTTTCCATTAACTGATGGCGTAGCTACAAGTTCCACATCTCCCATCTCCTCTGTGTCTTCGCACAAACCAAGTACTGAATCGATGCCAACGAAAATATTTGAGCTAATAAGAATCAACCCAATTATTCCGACTAACATTAAAAATTTCCTTCTTTTTACTGTTTCTCCTTTCGCATCCAAATTTTCTTCTTTTGGTTCAGATTTCGGACTAGGTAAAATCACATCATGCGTAAATTCACTATTCCCTAAAGGTTCTAATTTTTCTTCTACTTCTTTAGGGCTAATAATCCCAATCTCATCTAGAGCTTCACTTCCATAAATTCTTTCAGCCAATTTGTAATATTCTGTGTAAGACTCTAATTCTGAAGGGTCCATTGACCCATCAAGTAAGTCTCTGAGTCTTTCGGCCTCATTCATTAATTTACTTTCGAACCTCACTCCTTCATGAATGAAACCCAAGAAAGTATCTTCTTTGGTTAATTATTTGCGCTTTATTACTTTGTGACATGCATTAATAATAGAATCATAATTGATATTCAAATGTGCCATTAATTCTGATGTGCCGCCACTTTCTCCAAATCTATCATCAACACCAACCATTTCTAACGGAATAGGTATATTTCTGGAAAGGTATTCTGCGACCCCTCCTCCAAGACCCCCTATAACTGAATGATCTTCTACGGTTACTATACAACCACATTGTTTGGCTAAATCCTGTATTAAGTCTCCATCAAGTGGTTTTATTGTATGCATATCTACTAAACAAGCATTTATTCCATTTTCAGATAATTTTTTAGCAGCAATTTTAGCCTCATTAACCATTACTCCACATGCTATAATTGCGACATCATTTCCTTCTTCGATTATACTACCTTTACCTATTTTAATATTAGATACATTATCTTCATTGTAAACTCTAGGTACCTTATTTCTTGCAGTCCGCGTATATGATGGCTTGTCGTGATTAAGTAATTGTAGAGTCAACTCTTCAGCTGATAAATCATCACATGGATGCATCACAGTCATATTCGGTATAGTTCTATATATTGCTAAATCTTCAATCGACTGTGCACTACTGCCGTCAGTACCAGTATGTATTCCTCCGTGACTTCCGCAGATATGAACTACTAATCCAGGTCTAGCAATTCCATTTCTTACCTGTTCAAAAGCTCTTTCTGTGAATATTGCAAAGGTACTTGCGAATGGTATTTTTCCAGATGATGCCATTCCAGCAGATACTAGCATCATATTTTGCTCGGCTATTCCCATAGAAACAGTTCTTTCAGGGTTTTCAGCTCTAAATAAGCAAGATTTAGTTGATTTACCTAAATCCGCCTCAAGTACAACAACTCTCGGATCTGATGCTAATTTCAGTAATGCAGAACCATATCCATCTCTCGACGCACCACCTGATGATGGAGCACTCATGATAATTCCTCCAATGCAATAATTAGTTCATCGTCACTAGGTGCTTTGCCATGAAATGAGGGGTTATTTTCCATAAATGACACGCCCTTTCCTTTGATAGTATGGGCTACTATTGCATAAGGTTCTCTCTGATTTTTACTTGCTTCATTAATTGAATCTATAATTTCGGACATATTATGTCCATCTATTTCTAATACCTTCCAACCAAAAGATCTGAACTTATCTCCAATATCGCCTATTTCCATTTGAACTTCCATAAAATCGTCATTCTGTATTCTATTACGATCAATTACGACATTTAGATTACCTACTTTATGGAAGTCTGCAGCCATTGCAGCTTCCCAAATTTGTCCTTCTTGAGTTTCTCCATCTCCAATCATTACCCAAATGTTTCTTTCACTTGAATCCATTCTAGCCGCTAATGCACATCCTAAGCCGAATGAAAGTCCCATTCCTAAGCTTCCAGCAGAGAAATCAACTCCATCAGTCCATTTCATATCCACATGTCCTTGGCACGTAGAACCCAATGTCCTGAAGCTATCAATATCACTTTTCGATATGACTCCTAGTTGATGTAACATCGAATATACTGCTGGACTCGCATGGCCCTTACTCATGATAAATCGATCTCTATCTTCCCAGTTTGGATTTTCAACATTAAAACGAAACTCCGTTCCATATAATCCAACTATGAAATCTATTGCAGAAAGAGAACCTCCTGGATGTCCTGCTCCTGCTTTATGCACCATTTCTACAATGTCGACACGACATTTCCTTGCTATTTCCATTAATTGAGTCTCACTTTGGCTAATAATAGCACCCCATTTGAACCCCTGTCGTTGAAATTGGCTATTGATGGTTTGCAGTGTTGTAACTCCTATTGGCCAATACATTGGTTGATATTTGACAAGCATTACCCAGTGTTCGGAGTTATCATGATTGATGTACCGCTATCAGGCAACTCTGCATGGAGAAATACGCTAAAAAATCTCCCTTTGCCACTTTCTGTAGAGAATGACCCTCTTTTGCTAGAGTGTTTTGAATCAATAACTAGCGGAGGTTATGTTGATGTTGAACAGGGTGTCAAACTTTTCCAATCTCCTAATATTTCAGGTATCTCTGCTTTAGCTGACCTAATCAAAAAATCAAGATTTGGTAATTATGTTTACTTCAATGATAATTTACACGTGAATACAACAAATATTTGTGTTCTTGCTTGTCGTTTTTGTGCTTTTCGAAAAGGTCCTCGTCACAATGATGCATATGCATTATCTGTTGATGAATATTTACATCGAATAGAGCCATTTAGTCAAATCATCGATGAGGTACACTCCGTAGGGGGGCTTCATCCTGATTGGACCGTTGATTATTATGAAGATTTATACAGAGCCGCTAAAAAAACATATCCGAATATACACATTAAATCATTGACTGCTGTTGAGGTCAAACATATTGCAAGTCGTAGTGGTATATCAGTTAAGGAAACCCTCTCTAGATTAAAATTAGCAGGTCTCGATTCACTACCAGGAGGTGGTGCGGAAATATTAGTTGATAGTGTTCGTGATAGGATTTGCCGAGGTAAAGAATCCTCTGACGAGTATCTCAAAATTCATGAAATAGCACATGGTTTAGGAATTAAAACAAATTGTACTATGTTATTTGGTACCGTTGAAACTGTCACAGAAAGAGCAGTTCATCTCTCAAGGCTTCGACATCAGCAAGATTTGAGTAATGGTTTCCAATGTTTTGTTCCATATCCATTTCTTCCTGATAAAACTCGTCTCCCTGAGGCTCAACTTGCTTCTATGAATGAAATAATCAGAGTCATATCCATTTCAAGAATAATGTTAGATAATATCCCTCATATCAAAGCATATCGTATGAATATTGGAAGTCACGTTGCCTCAATTGCACTAAACTCAGGTGCAGATGATATCGATGGAACAGTAAATCATGAAGAAATAATGCATGAGGCTGGTAGCTCTGCCAGATTAGATTCAGATAGTGATGAATTAGCCAGATTAATAGAAGACATTGATTCTGTTCCTGTAAAGAGAAATACTACATATACAGATTTCACTCAATATAATAGAAAACCAGACGGTGGGGGACAAAATCTTCCAGTGGCTCAGTCAGCGTAGTGATAGAATGTCTTGGGAATCTGTACTCGGTCGTGTCGCCTTCGCAAATTGTGATCCTATATTTGATGGATTACAAAACAATTGGAAGATTCTCCCAGCACCTCCTGCATGGCTAACTGGGCATCTTCTTCGAAGAGATTGCCTAACTGCTCCAATACCTGCTGCCGATTACGCCAAACATTCAGAAAAGTTACTTCTATTGCCTGAGTTAGGAATTGTAAGTAAAGGCGATGTTGGATCAGTTCTTCTATTTGGAACTCGACCTATTGATCAGATGAGAGATATAGCATTACCCTCCGATTCGTCAACATCTCGCGCTTTGCTTCAATGGGTTTTACGCCGAAATAATTTGGACCCCAAATTCCATGAAACTGGTCCAGATCTTGTTGCAATGTTAGAAAAATCAGATGGTGCATTATTAATTGGCGATAGAGCTTTAATCGCTGCTAAAGAAAACCCAGAGTTAGTTAAACTTGATTTGGGGGCTGAATGGACTAAAATTACTGGTTTCCCCATGGTTTTTGGTGTATTCGCTGCTCGTAAAGATTCTAATTTGAGTAAGTTGAATAGAGCGAGGAATGATATGGTCAATCAGTATAATCAATTTCTTCATGATGAATCATGGAGGGATGGTGTAATATCTCGAACTTCTTCTAAGTTAGGATTCTCTGTATCTCGAATCTCAGAATATTTTCTGGTTGAAGTGCAAAATAAATTAGATGATGAATCTAAAGAAGGGCTTGAACATTTTTTGAAAGAAGTTTGCGGAATGAATGAAGAGATTGAATGGCTTTTGTCTTAAGAATAATTTAATTCTTTACTTGAGACATAATTAAGCAAATCTATTGCCACTTCACAAGATTCTGCTACTACTACTTCAGAATCATCTTGGAATTTTCTTAATGTATCAATTGCTATCATATCTCCAATCGCCCCTAATGCCTCTGCAGCTTCATGACGTACCATGACGTCTTCAGTTGCATCCGATAATCTATCGATCAATGATGGAACTGCATGTGGGTCTTGCATTTGTCCTAAAACGTAAGCAATTTCGTGTTTGAGTAATGCTGATTCTGAGCTGAATGCATTAGTCAAAGCATCTACTGATTCATGCCCACCTATATTTCTCAAAGCAAATAAGGCCCTCATTCTTTGGAACATTTTCTCATTTTCATTAGATAATGTATTGCTTAAATTAGTAATATTTGATTCTTGACTAGGTGGTGCTGGGTCGACTGAATCAAACGGACTAATTTCTGGTTTTTCCCGACTTTCCATTCATTCACCTGATCCTATGAATTGTATCCCGTCGACATCTAATTCTTTGTCAACCATCCCTATTTTTTGACCCTCTTTAAGGAACAGTCTGATTGCATCTCTCCCATCATTTCCATAATCAATTGTGCGTTCGTTAACATACATGCCGACGAACTCTTTGTTAGTCTCGTCATCGATTCCTCTGCCCCATTTTTTAGCGAATTCAAGTGCACTGTCTGGATTGTCCAATGAGTGTACTATACTATTCTTGACATCTTCTGTCAATGATTCGCACAACTCTATCCCGAGATCTTTTCTTACCACATTTCCACCTAGTGGGAGAGGTAAGCCTGTCTTTTCATTCCACCATATACCTAAATCTAGAACTAATTTCACACCTTCTGACTCCCATGTTAGTTGCCCTTCATGTATAATTAAGCCAGCATCATACTCTCCACTAGCGACCCTAGGTAATATTTCATCAAATGGTACCACTTCAACCTTAACATCACCCCATGCTAAAAGTAGAGATAAGTAAGCACTAGTACCCAAACCTGGAATAGCGATTGTTTTTGTTTTTGCTTCCTCTTCGCTCATTTCTTTATTAGATATAACCATCGGTCCATATCCTTCGCCCATGGATGCTCCACAATTCATGAGATGATATTTTTCAGCGATTAGTGGGAATGAATGTATGCTAACCGCCGAAATTTCGTATGTTCCTTCCATGGCATGTTTGTTCAAAGTCTCAATATCTAATAGAACATGTTGGTAATCTCTACCTTCAGTATCTATGGCTCCAGTAGTCATTGCATGGAACATGAATGCATCATCTGGGTCTGGTGAATGGCCGACCTGAAACGTCGTGGGGGCTGTTGTCATGATTTAGCGGTAGAAATCTAATACAAAACTGTGTGTATCTCTGTATGTTGAATGGCAAGGATGAATAGTGTCCTTCTTTACGGGCAAATCATGCCTGACGCATCAAAACTATCTACAGCCACTGGACAGTTAGGTCCAGTATGTGCAATCACCGGTAAAGCAATGACTTTTGCAGAGGCAGTTGTGTTGGATGACAAATTTGTATGCTGGGAGGCGTATGTAGAGGCCACAGGGGCTGATTCAGCATCTGATGGTAAGTATGTTTCAGACTTAAATCTTGAATGAGGGAACCTCAACTTAATTTGCTACCTACTTACTAACTGGTCTATGGTAGAGGGCTGGAGCCGTTTCGCTTTGCGCTTCAGCGACTATTATAACTCTCTAGATCACAATACTTTATGGGTCCCTCCGAGATTGAGAAGTAGGGAATGGATGTTTATTCCTTGGGGTTCAAAACCTCCGGATCGACATAGAGGTTTTATTGATAAAAAAGGTCTATCTGATTACCTTAAACAGAGGGCACCTCACTCTTGTTTCCATAGTACTGCCTATTATCGATTACCAAATGAAAGAAAAATGATTGATAAAGACTGGTTAGGTGCAGATTTGATCTTCGATTTAGATGGAGATCATTTACCCGGTGTTTCTGATAATGACTTCCCTACAATGATCTCTAAAATTCAAGAACAAGCTTGGACACTTTGGTCAGAGTTTTTAGAACCAGAGTTTGGTTTCAAGGAAAAATATGTCCAAACCTCTTTCTCAGGTCATCGTGGATTCCACATACACGTACGTGACCCCTCACTATTACATATCGATTCGAATGCACGCAGGCAATTAGTGAATCATATAAGAGGTGAAGGAATTAGCGTCCAAACAACATTATCTGGCCCAAATTCGGGTTGGCAAGATAGAATAAAACATGGTATGAGTTCTGTTACTCATAAATTAAGAGTCATAGACGAAAAAGGTCCTGGTCATAAGTTATATCTTGAAGAACTTGAGTTAGCCCTAGAGAAGAGTGCTAAGTCACCAATTACATCTGGTAAGAAAGTGTCACGCAATAAAATTAAAGAAATTGCAGAGTTAGCTGACGATGAACGTTTAGGACGTCTGAATAGAGATAATAAATTACGTGTTTTTGGAGAAAAAAATACATCTATATTTTGGAATATGGTAAAAGGAGATAGTTCGGTAGTTCTTGGTTCGGCAGGTGAAACTGATGAGGCAGTAACAGTAGATGTGAAGAGAGTTATCAGATGGATTGGTAGTTTGCATGGGAAATGCGGTTTGAGAGTAACTGAAATGCCTTTAGAACGTCTTAATCCAGAATCATCTAACTCATTTAACCCGTTGGAAGAATCTATAGTATTCTCTTCCGATAAAAAATTCAACATATTGCTCAATAAAGATGATGTAACAGCTGAGCTTGCAGGGATAAGAGTAGAAGGTAATTCGGGAGATAGACTCGAAGTAACTGAATCTCTAGCGACATTCTTAGTTTTGAAAGGTTGGGGTTCGATTGTTAATTAGACATATTTTGAACACTGAATCACAATATGTTGAAGAGTGATTGGGTACGGAACGCTACTAGTGAGCAGTATGGGCGAGGACGGAGACACTCAAGATAATCCTCAAGGAATGCCTTTACCGCCTCTCCCTCCAGGTATCTCTTTCCCACTACCGCCTCCTCCACCTCCGCCTTCTTTAGAAGTAGAAATTGAAGAAAATATTACCGAAGATGAAGTTATCTCAGAAGAACCAACTTCCGATAATAACGATAGTCCCCAATCTAATGATTTTAATTCACATTGGGAAAGAAGAAAAGCATCCGATCCTAATCTTTCAGTTGGTAACAGAGAGAGTATGTATGGTCATATAGATCGCATTGCAACAGGAGAAGTAGGAACTCTTTTGGATCGTTTCTCCAATCGTTTTGGTTCCGAATTAGATAGAGAAATTATTGTTTTGAGAAAGAAGCAACAGCAAGAAATGAGAGCAATTAAGCCCACTGTTGAATTAATTCAAGCACCTAGTGAAGAATATTTGGAATCGGAAGAAGAAATATCTTCAGGAGATTCCGATGATTTCGCAGCATTTTTTGAAGTTGTAAATAATTTACTTGGCAATATGGATGATGCATTCGTGAATGATTTCATAGCATCTGAGTCATTCTCACTATTCGAGAAGGTAGGTGCCGATCCATCTGTCGTGACTGATGAGGAAAAATCTCTTTTCTTTAACATGATAAATGATGTCCTTGGTAATTTACCAGATGATAAGGTTAACGAATTTATCGCATCTCCCGAATTTTCTATCTTTGAAAAGATGGGTGAACTATACGGGGAATGATATTTATGGGATTATTAGAAAAAGCAGGAAATATCCAAGCAAATGAGAAAGAACCAGTCAAAGTGGAAAAGGCTGAAAAAGAAATTAAAGCATTTGATGCTACTGTAGCAAAAGCTGTAGAAGCACCTCAAAATACAAAGAAGGCCAAGAAAGCCAAGAAGGCTAAAGCCGCTAAGAAGGCTACTGCCGCTAAAAATCCTAAAGCCGCTAAAGCACCAAGAGTCAGGAAAGAACGTGTGCTCAAAGAGTTTCCAGAGGGATTCGATGAAGTTAACAAAGCTAGAGCGTGGTTTCGTTCTATAGTCGATTTAGCATTGAATTTTTCTTTATTCGCATTTTACCTTGCTACTAATATCGTTGCAGGTGGGGCTTCTGATTTGACATATATACTAATTGTAAGCTTACTTCTACCAATTGCTAACCTTATAATCATGCCACTCAAAACTGGAAGGACAGTTGGCCAATGGATTACTACTACAAGATATGTGAATTCCCGAGGAAAAAATCCTCCATTCCTATTCCATCTTTTGAAGAGTTCACCCGTGGTCTCGTATCTAGCAGGTTTTGGTGCTTTCATGCTAATAATTTCAGCATCTACAGAATGGACAAATGGAATGATTGGTGTGGTTTCAACTCTAGTTATACTGTTCTTACTTATTCCAGGAGATTGGTTATTCAAGAAACTTCACCAGCAATCCTTCGGTATCTGGGAATTTTTGTTTGGTGGAGTATGGAATGCTCGAGCACAAAAAGGAGAAGGTGGAACTGGTAATAAATTGTTCCAACGACTTGAATCTCTCAGCGATTACACAGAGTCTAAAGGTTGGCTTGAAGATAAAGATGAGTAATTCTAGCAGTTCTATGTCTGGAATGTTTTTATCTATAAAGGCATGAACAAGTCTTCAAAAGTAAAGTGATAAATTAATACTTGTGTCATTGTTCAGTTCTGCAATCGTAAGCCCCTCTGATGGTGCCGATAGTTGGCATTTTGTGGCATACGATCAATTGAATCTGAGATTATTGCCTAAATTTAGTGATCCTCATTCACTCGGTTTAATTTTCATTGAAACATCTTGGAAAGCCGAGCAGTTGCCTTATCACAAGCAAAAATTAGCACTACTCCTGTCTAATCAACGTCATTTTGCTCTAGAAATGCAAAGTATCGGGCATCCAATAAAATATATTTTTAGTGATAAAGAGTATTCTGAAATACTAAATGAATTATTTTGTGAAATAGGAAAAATATCTGTTATTAGTCCCGCCGAGCTTTCACTTAGGAAGTCAATTATAGAATTAGAAAATTCTGGTAAAGTAGAGGTTTCCTCTCATAAGGGCTGGCTTACAAGCAGCGAGGAGTTCAAATCTATCATGGGTGATAACCCCCCTTGGAGAATGGATAAGTTCTACCGCAATATCAGAAAAAGTCACCAAATCATGCTAGATGTGAAGCACAAACCATTGGGTGGGGCTTGGTCATTGGATAACCAAAATCGCCATCCATGGGATGGTTCTGTAGAATTACCTGCTAAAATATCGTTTGTAACTGATGAAATTACAGAAGAAGTGATTTCTCTTATTGAAACTAAATTCAGCCATCATCCAGGGGAAATAGTCAGGGAAAATATTCCATCTTCAAGTACTGATGCATCAAAACTATGGGATTGGGCCAAGGAAAATGTGATGTTTAGTTTCGGTCCTTTTGAAGATGCAATGACTAAAGAACATAAGACATTATTCCATACTACCGTATCATCATTATTAAATCTCAATAGATTAATGCCCAAAGAATTGCTTGATGATGTACTGGAAATGGAAATTCCAATAAATTCCAAAGAAGGTTTTGTACGTCAATTAATTGGATGGAGAGAATTCGTCCGACATGTTCATGAAATTACAAATGGATTTGAGATTACTGATGTTCCTTCTCAATCACGTAATGCTGCTGGTTGGCCTGGGAATTGGCCTAAATCTCGTATTACACCTAATGTATTAGGTAATGATTTAGAATTGCCATCAGTATTTTGGGGGGAAAAAAGTGGAATGTTGTGCCTCGATAGTGCGGTCTCTGATGTTATCAATACAGGCTATACTCACCATATACCGAGGTTGATGGTTTTATCTAATATTGGTAATCTATTAGGTGTTCATCCTCGTGAACTAACCGACTGGTTTTGGTCAATGTTTACAGACGCATATGATTGGGTTGTTGAGCCAAATGTACTTGCAATGGGGACATATGCTGTAGGTGATATAATGACAACTAAACCATATGTCAGCGGCACTCCTTACATCAAGAAGATGGGTGATTATTGTGGAGATTGCTCACTCCATTTCAAAAAATCGTGCCCGATTTCTGATATGTATTGGAATTTTTTAGAAGAAAATAAAGATATTTTTTCAAATAACCATCGAATGTCTATGCCTATGCGGGCATTATCTAAAAGAACATCATTAACAAAAAATAATTCTAAGCAGGTCACTGAATATGTCAGGTCTCAGCTATCCAAAGGTCTTGAATTAGATCCTTTGATTATTGAATCAATTAAATATAATTAATTTGATAAATATGTCATTTTTTCTTAATATCCGGCATATAATTGATTAGTGACAAAGTCGAGCGAGAGTCATGGTAGACTTCCAATTCTTTGATAGTTCTGAGTCTGAAAAGTTCTCCGAAATATGGAATCAGATATCCGAATTAAGGTATCGCGTATATTCAGACGAACTCAAACAATATGAGAATAATCAGCAGCAAGTACTAGTAGACCCTGGTAAATACTTTATTACATGTTTAGATAATCAGAAACTAATTGGATATGTTAGTTTAAATCCACATAGTACTAGCGGTTTTAGAATTTCGAAATATTTCTCTGATGAAATAATGTATGAAAATATATTTTCTAATTTAGTTGGAGATGTTGAAACTACTTATGAAGTTCGAGCACTTACTGTAGATCCAAATTTCAGGGGGCAAAAAATATCTGAAGGATTAATGATTCAAGTGTTGAATTTTCTCTATCGTAAAGGAGGTACCGATATAGTTGCTATGGGTCATATTGATGTTCTGGGCTTGTATAAGAAAATTGGTATGAAAATATTTGAAAAAAGCTCTATTTTTGTAGGTGATGCGGAATTTAAGCTCATGCATATGGATATTTCAGAAGCCATTAAGAAATATAATCACCTAATTGAGGTAGATAATAGTGATGATATTTGTTATCATGGAGGTGCGTCCTGGGATACTTCTGGATTTGATTTTGAACTAAGAGACTCTTTAATTGTTGCAGACGTTTTAGATAGCCCTTTCCCTCCATGCCCCGATGCCCTAGATATAATTAGAAATCAACTAGAAAGATGTTGTCAAGAATCTCCACCTACTCATAGCGAAGAACTAGTTAATACAATTTCTAATGTTAGAAATGTCGATAAAGATGATATCATTGTTTCATCCGGATCCTCATCTCTTATGTTTTCATGCTTACCTAGATTATTAGACATGGACTCAAAAGTTTTGATTTTGTCACCAATGTATGGTGAGTATGAACATATACTAAAACATGTAATAGGATGTGAAATTACCATTTTCCCTCTTTTTGAAGATCAGGGTTTTATTATAGACACAAAAGATTTAGTAAGTATTTCTAGAGAACATGATGCGGTTATTTTGGTTAATCCAAATAGTCCAACTGGAGTATATTCGGATGCTATCAAGAATATAGTTTTAGAAATCAACGATACTGATTTTAGCAGCAAATGTAAATTTATTTGGGTTGATGAAACATATATTGATTATGTGGATGAATCCGAATCATTAGAAGGTTTAGTTTCTGATATAGATAATCTTATTATTTGCAAGAGTATGAGTAAATGTTATGCTCTTTCGGGTTTACGTGTAGCATATATCGTAAGTCAAAAATCTAATTATTTGAGAAAATATATTCCTCCTTGGTCTGTAAGTTTACCGGCTCAACTCGCCGCTATCTCCGCTCTAAATAATCCTGATTATTATCAGAACAAGTATCGTATCATCCACTTTGAGCGTGAAAAATTATCCCAAGGACTAACAGATATCGGGTTCAAAGTATTTCCTGGCGTTGCTAACTTCTTACTCACAACATTACCAATTGATTCTAATTATTCTTCTTCAAGTTTCATCACTGAATCTCGTAATCTTGGACTTTTTGTTCGAGATGCAGAAAATATGGGTGTGACCTTAACAAATAAGTCAGTCAGATTCGCTATACGTTCTTCTGAAGAGAATAATAGAATGTTATCATTAGTTCGAAAAATCATACTGAAAGATCAATAAGTTATCTATTTTTCTTTCTCAGATAAACACTATATTATTAGTCAAACATCAGTCAGCACAACTGGTGAACAAATAATGAGTGGACAATTAGCAAAATTTGGATTAATAGCAAGTATGGCATCGGTAATAGGGTCTTTGTATATTTATTTCGTCACACCTGACGAAATGTTGGGTATATTTGTAGGCCTTTGGGCTCCTACATTAATCCTAGCTACTAAAGAAATTGAAGAATGGCTTAATAATTAATTCAATTTATAGTTATTGATTTCTCCTAGTCTTTTCTAGCCTGTTTTTGAGAATTCTGCGTTTAATAGATTATATTAGCATATTTATAATTTCTAGTATTCCTGAGTAAGAATGTATAATGATTATATCATTCTTCGAAGTCGATGTAAGTATGAGTGACTTGAAAGCTACGGTATTAGTGATGATTATGTTAACGTCTGTTCTTGCAGGATGTACTTCTTCAGATACAGCAGGTCTAGAACAACAGATTATAGATCTCCAAGAATCAAATGATAATTTAACCGCCGAATTAGAATCTTTGGAAAGTAATATTAATTTGATGAATAGTATTTCTTTAGAATTACAGGAATCACTTTCTTCTGCAAATGACACATTGAACTCAATAAATATACAGTTATCTCTGAAAGAAGAATCGATTTCTAATTTGACATCTCAGAGAGATTCTTTGCAAAACGACTTAGATGAAGCAATAGAATCTAATTCTTCAACTATTTCTTCATTAGAATCTCAATTAGAATTATTAAATCTACAAATAACTGAGTTATCTTCAGAAATTTCAGATTTAAATGATCAATTAGAATCTAAAGAGGACGAGGTTACAACTCTTACAAACTCATTAGATGCTTTATCGGATTCCATGTCTAAATTGACATATCAAATATTTACCGACACTCAGGGGTGCTCATTAGATAATCCAACTCCTAAGATGAGAGTTGGTTTTGATGACGGTGATGGTCCTGGTATTCCGGATGATGGAATTCTCCAAGGATCTGAAGTATCTATGATTTTTGGTGATTGCTCCGAAGCAATAGGACAAGTTGCTAATATCGGTTCAGCAAATAATAATCCCCGAATTTCAAATATGGTAGAGATGGGAGGGAATCTATACTTCACTGCTGACGATGGAGTCCATGGCAACGAACTTTGGAAAACGGATGGTACAGTAGGTGGTACTTCAATGGTAATTGATTTATCACCTCCTATGTGTCCAACCTGCCCAAATATGGATTCAGACATTGTTGAATTAGTTGCAGGAGATTCCAAGCTATTCTTTAGTAGTCCAGTGCAAAACGCGGGAGTACCTGATTTCACAAGAGAACTATTTGTCAGTGATGGAACTGCATCTGGTACACAATTAGTAATGGATATATTTGATTGCCCGTTAACTTCAGGAGATATCACATTTGATTATGATGGCGTTAATTCCCTTACCGTCCTCCCTGGATCAACTTTCGGGACTGCGGGAGGGGATCGAGTTGTATTCTCAGCATTCCATTGTTCACTCACAAATTATGTTTGTTTTGGTGAGGAGCCATGGATTTCAGATGGTACTTTATCTGGGACGAGATCTTTGGCAGATATTAGAGTAGGAGATACTCCTATGAATACACAAGACGGTCAAGGTGTACTCATTGATGATGTAGGTAGCCAACCAAGATTCTTTTTCCAATCAGGAGATATGGTATATTTCTTCGCAGATGACAATAATTCTGGACGAGAACTTTGGAAAATAGATACTTCACGTGCTAGTTCTGGAGCAACATTGGTCAAGGATATCAATCCAGGCTCAGATGATAGTATTCATTTATTCTACGACCCAGAATTTGTTCAGATGAATTACGATATATATTTTGCAGCAGATAATGGTGTCAATGGAGAAGAATTATGGAAAACAAATGGATTTGGATTAGGTACAACGATGGTTAAAGACATTAATCCTGGATCGAGCTATGGTTATCCTAGTCAACTAACTGTAGTAGGTAGTATGCTATATTTCCAAGGGTTTTCATCAAATACCACTATCGAACTGTTCCAAAGTGACGGGACTAGTGATGGTACATCTAGTATCTATGCCAATGGATCCTACCTTCTAACTACCAATGGATATGAGCTATATTACGCTGGAGATAATGGCCATGTTTGGAAATATGACGGAGTAACCAACGATCTAATTTACTCAAATGAAGATGAGATAATTGCAGACATGGTTGCATTTGGCAATAACGTATATTTTTCTGTAATGAGTTTTGAAGTATCTGGTGAATTAATTACTATATTGTACGAAACTGAAGGCTATGCTGATCTTACTTTCAGTATTTTAGAGGGTGACTTAGAAGATTTTACGGTGGCCGGTGACACACTTTTCTATACTAATCAGAATAAATTGAATTATTATTCGCCTAACTCTGGGGCATTCATTACTGTTTGAAATTTTGATACTTAATGAGCCGAAGAGGGCTAACTTTTTGTTCAAAGAGAACCTCCGAAAATTATGAATCTTAAGACTGATCCTAATCTCGGTTCCTCCCTTATCAATAGGCGTAGCATCCACATTCTTGGTGCTGGTCTGAATAAAGAGCGTAACGCTCACAAGGCAGTAGGTGAATTATCAAAAAAAGGCTGGAGATCTGTCCCCGTCCATCCCCGAGATGCCGGTGCGACTATATCTGGTATGCCAATTAGATATGAAATTGAGAGAGATGTTGAATTAGATGTAGTTGTTCTATTTCTTGCTCCAGAACGTACACGTAATGCAGTCAGAAATCTTCTCCTTAGAGAGATAGAAAATCCACCCCTTATTTGGTTTCAGCCTGGGGCTGAAGATGAAACAACAATCTCTTGGTTGAATGATGCTGGATGGGATTTTGTTTACAACGATTGCATAGTTAAATATGTGGAGAGAAATAATTTGAGACGTACAATTTCTCAGTTTCCTTGGTTTCGTCAAGTGCAAGATAAAGATGATTCGGGATGTTCAATTTGGACTGTCCACGAGGCTTCTGATGATGTTGATTTACCTAACACAAAACTAGAGTGGGTAGGAGATTTAGTTGATTTACTATTATCAAGCAATGTAATTCCTAAATATATCCGAAGTCTTGTCAATGAGAATGAAAGTCTTGAGGAATGCGCTAGAAGATTAGCATCATAGTAATTATCTATATCCAACATTAGAATAGTTTTTTTTGAGTAGTAGAACTCATTTTCTTACTTTTTCTTCTCGGTCTTCTTCTGCTACCGTGTACTTTCAGTACCTTCTTACTAATTTCACGTGCTTCTTCGCTGTTTCTAGCAGAGTAACTTCTACTTATCCCCTCCTTTCGAGTTATTAGTTCATCAACAATAGGTTCAGGGTATTCTATTCCGATTCTACAACTAATTGAATTTTGTAGAGATTCCGGCATCAGCCATGGTTCATGTATAAAATTCGTTGGAACCATTGATAATTCAGGGATCCATTTTCTGATATATTCTCCATCAGGATCTTGATCTTTACCTTGTTTAGTCATTGAGTATGCCCTAATGGTATTTATTCCAGTAGTCCCTGATTGCATTCCTACTTGTGACCAATGTATTCCTGGTTCATAATCTAAGAATTGTCTAGCTAGGAATCTACCTGTATCTCTCCAAGGTAGCCACAGGTTGTATGAAGCAGCAGACATCATCATTGCTCTCATCCGGAAATTTATCCAACCAGTTGAAGTTAATTGCCTCATGCAAGCATCAAAAAATGGCCATCCTGTCGCTCCTTCTTTCCATCTATTGAACTTTTCAGGGTCTAATATTCTATTCATATTCGACTCAATTATCGGGTTTTGAGCTTTCAAGTCTAAATCCGGTTCCATTTCTAATTTTTGAATAAAATGGCATCTCCAAGCTAATCTAGTTCTAAATGAATTCAAACTTTTAATCCACTCGGCATGCCCTTCTAATTGTGATTTATTTTTTCTGATATAATTTATTCTAGAAGTCGTTTCTTGAACTGCTCTTCTCATTGACAATGCTCCAACAGTAAAATATGGAGATAATCCTGAACCGTATTTGACAGAAAGGGTTGGACTTGAGATAGCCCAACTGTAATTTATCCCATCTTCTTGAAGAAATTTCTGTAGTTTCCCTATGGCTGCATTTTCTCCTGGCTCTGGTCTATTTACTAAAATTCTTGGATTCAAGCCTATATCTGCCATATCAGGTATTTTTTCTTTATACGGAATAGTTTCTTTGAATATAGGTGGATCACTCAGCGGAGAACGCATTCTCGCATCTCTTTCTTTTTTCCAACCATCTCTGTCTCCAAGTCTTCTAACAACTCCATTATTTGGATATTCTATCCATGATATATTGTTTAATTCACACCATTTTAGTATTTTTTTATCTCTATTATATGACCAATAGTTTCCAGTTTCTTCATGAGATAGTATTCTTTCTATCTTATAATTATCATTGATTTTTTCAAAAACTTCTATTGCATTCCCTATTTTAAAATGCAAATCTGCACCAGTTTTTTTTAGATTTTCTGATAATCTGGTTGCACAATCTAATTCCCAATGGATGTGTATTGGATCAGTATCTTCAATATCGTATTTCTCAGGTTCTAAGATAAATAAACAAATCACAGGTCTCCCTGAAAGAGCCGCGCTAAGAAGTGGAACGTGATCTCGTACCCTCAGATCTCGCTTGAACCAAACAAGATCGACGCCAATCATAATTTATCTTGTGAAATTACATATTTCATGTTATGTTTTTCTTGGTAATATAGTAACACATCTTTGCTTCCAATCCGTATTTTCTAAAGATTCAATAATCCACAAAGCTATACTAGTTCGAGAGACATTACTACGTGTATTAGTTACTAGTGATTCACCTGCCAATAATGCAGTTTTGTCTTCTTTGTTATTCAACCTCGGAGGCCTTATAATGGTCCAATTATGATTTGTTTTTTCTAGTATTTGATCAGCCTTGGCATGATCGTTAAATGCGATTTTTAGATTACTCATTCGTATTAATATTCTGAAAAGAAGTCCCGTTCTAGATTTTGATTCTCCGACTCCTTGGGCTGATATTTTCACTATGCGTTTAGAATCTGAATCATTCATTACACTTGTGAGAATCTTCATTGATCTACTGTGTAGATTATAATCGCCAGTAATCCTTGCAAAAGGCGAAGAAGAAGTCCTCGATATTGATAATGCTAAAATAACAATGTCACAGTCTTTGATTGCACTTCGAACACTTCCTTCATCAGTCATATCTCCTCGAAAAGGTATGGCTCCATTGGGTACGTTTTCCAAATTAGCAGATCTTCCGAAACAAACTGTATCATACCCTTTTTCAATTGCTATTTTTGCAATTTCTTTCCCTGTACGGCCTGTTCCTCCGAATATCACTACTCTTTTTACCATAATTCCAACTCTACAGGGAATAATATGAATACAATTTTTATCCTGTTATCAATTCTCACAAGAACCTATTTCATAATGGAGTTTTAATTCCAATTGCTCTAACTACACACCATCCGGCTCTTGCTTCCCACATAGCAAATATGCCTCCGGCTATACTTCCGATTACAGGAATCCAATATACTTCTGAAGGTAGAATATTTTGAGTTATTAGTAGTGCCATAATGAATCCTCCTAGAACTGCAAATACTCCTGTCACAAAACGTACTACCCTACCTTTTGCATCAATGTTACAAACTCTACTCATGATTCTACGTGGGGTGCTTCAGCATATTAATGACTGTTTTTTAATTAATGCTCAGACATGACTGTATTTTCACTCTCGAAAACATTTAGATTATACGATAAATAAATTATGATAGAGACTTGTTTTGGTGTATAATTACAATATTTTAACATTTAGCACCATTTCTTTATTGAAGGATTAGTTATGGCAAGGCTATGACTGCGGGGCTAGAGTCAACTCTCGTCGCGATCTTGGTGCTAATATCTCCTTTATTTCTGGCTATACCACTTTCCTTTGCTTGGAAATGGTGGACTGGTATGGAGCCCGAGCATGAGCATTACAGAGAAAAAGTTCGCGTTGTTTTAGATTCAGGTATACCATTGAGCCGCTACCGCTCTGAATTAGATGCAGAGGCTAGGAAAGTGTATCTAGATCCTGATCGACAAGCCCGTATTGAATCTGACTTACTTAATCCATTGGGAGTGACACATTTCATTCTATTCCCTGCTTTAATTGCTTGGCCTATATTATTTCCTTTTTCCATAATAATTGGATTATTGGCATGGTTCCCTTTGAAAATTTTCGAATGGATTTTGATTGAAAAAAAATTATTATTAAAGATCACATCATTTGTTAAGAAAATTAATAGATGGGAAATAATAGGCATACCAAGGTTAGATATTGGCATTAAAACATCAGATAGAATTCTTTCATCTATACACCGTATGCCTATTACAGTATTTTTAGGCCTATTCTCATATCTCTTGATAATGAATTTACATTGGTTAGCTGATTTTTCTATAAGGAATACAATTTTCCTCGCCTCATTATTGTACATTATACTTGTATCATTCATATCCGTCATTCGCGCTGCGACTGCTAGTGCTCTGTCATTCGCAGATCTCCCTAAAAGAAGAGTAATTCCAATGGACTCTTTAGTTGAAACATGGATGGCTCCATGGGTAGGGGCGGGCCTGATATTCTTCTTAGTTCGTCAGTTGACATTTTCTTACAAAGGAATACGTGAAGATACTGTATTTGCAGATCCAATAATCTTCTCTTTAGCTATCTTGTTAGTTCTATATACGGCAACAATTATTGGTTTAATGATTGAAGTGACATTCTTCCGCAATCGTGGTAAGTCAGTTAAGATCGAATTCCAAAAACAAGTAGTGCAAGAACATTCACCCACTCTGTATTTGTTCACTCAACATCTTGGAGATTTGAAAATCTCGCCATTAATGACATTAGATGATTGGGTTAAACAGGGTGAAAATTTTGAATCTGATGACTTGGTTCAATTATAGTTCTTCAGTTAAGATTAGTAGTTCATCATTTAATTTCAATTCGTTATTTTCTTTAACGCTGATTACAGCAAATCCTTGATTACCTAAACTAGACGTCACTCTAACTTTCCTTCCAGTGTTAGAAATGTATGTCCCAACCTCAAGCTTGCTATCAGTTTTAAATCTCATAATCTTCTTACTTAATTTACCTCTACTTTCTAATCTTGCATGTATTTCTTGTCCAGGGTAGCAACCTTTCTTCAAGTCAACTATCTCATCGAGACCGAGTTCACCGGGTAAAAACCCCCTGTTATATTCTTCATTAGATAGTATCCCATTTTCTACACGATGTATATTCCAAGTGTTTTCTCCACAAAGTTCTGCCCCGTTTCCTTCGATTGTTTTAATAAATGAGTCAATTAAATCTGTTTGAATTAATATATTCACTTGAAAATCATTTTTTAATTGAGCCTTTAGAATGTACGAATCATTTTCTATTATCCAAAAATCATTCCTCATCATTGATATTTCAATACCTAGTGTTTTAGAAAGTTTTTCTTGATTTTTAGCAAATATCGAGATAATTTTCAGTGCCCCATCCCCGTTCATAATCTTTACATCTTCATTCCAGTGAGTGCCTGAAACTATCAATTCTCTTGTTTTTTCTGCATTCTCCTTGACTCCCAATATCAATAATTGTCCGGAAATACTACTGATATCTAAAGCATCAGTAATCTTCCCATTTGCATCGCAAATCAAACTTTTACAATTCTCTAAGTCTTTTATTTCAGTGATATTAGAAGTAATTATTCTGTTGATATGTTTAACCGAATCTTTTCCTTCAACAACAGTTACACTATGTTCATGAATATAATATCTGCAAGATGAATTTTCGTGCTGCAATTATATCACTCAGCCGAATGATTGTCCGCAACCGCATGCTCTTGAAGCGTTAGGGTTTGTAATGTTAAACCCCCCTCCCATTAATGTATCTTTGAAATCTAATTCTATGCCATTTAGTAATGAGCTATCGTTATTATGAATATACACTTTAACTCCTTCAAATTCTTGAATCTGAAACTCCCCTGATTCGGGTTTTTCCATTATTTTCATATCGTATAAGTATCCTGAACAACCTCCGGATTGTGCACTGATAACCAAACAGTGTGAATCTTCTTCACCCTGAATAGTATTTTTCATTTGTTTTAAAGCAGAATCAGTCACTGTGATTTTCACATCAACTACTTCTGTCTGTGTAATCACAGGTAAGGTGAATCCTCCTCCGCCTAGAATGCCCATGAACCGTTGACTAAGTAGGCCTATATGAACAATCGTGTATTTATGCATAACAACCTATGGTAACATAAGATAACCATATCTCCCGTGACTATGGAAGGGTTGAGAGACGTACCTGCTCAATGGCTATCTTCCGACGGAATACGTAAAGGCATTGATACTGTTTGTCAGGAATCCGCATTATCAATTTCTATTTCAGATGGTCGCGAGTTATCATTTTCTCTTGGCATTACCATGAGGACTCCTGGATGCGATGAAGAACTTGTAATTGGGCTATTATTCTCTGAAGGAATAATTAATTCATCAGATCAAATTTCAGATTTAACGATTCATAATGACAAGGCTTTAGCCGTCATACCTAATATTAATCAAGATAACATTTCCCAATTTCTACGTAAAAAATCATCTACCTCTTCTTGTGGTATTTGTGGGAAGGAATCTATATCTAATCTATTACATATTCATGGGCCTAAATTATCTGAAAATATTAACATTCTTTCATCTGTAATCAATAGCTGCACGGACGAATTACGAAAAAATCAATCATTATTTGAAAAGTCAGGTGGTGCCCATGCCTGTGGTTTGTTTAGTTTATCTGGAGAACTACTTTTTTCAGCAGAAGATATTGGAAGACATAATGCAATGGATAAACTTGTAGGGAAAGTTCTTTTATCTTCTAAAAAAGCATTTATAGAATCATTTATACTATTTTCAGGGAGGCTATCATTTGAGCTTGTGCACAAAGCACGTAGGGCTGGAATACCAGTTCTTATTGCAATTGGTGCCCCAAGTAGTCTGGCTATTGACATCGCACTAGAACATGGCCTTACGTTGGTTGGTTTTACAAAAAATAATAATATGACTGTATATTCAGGTAGAGGTAGAATCAGTCACTAATTGATTCAACAGAGGTGAACTTATGAGAAAAGATGTTAATCCTTTAACTCCATTAGAATCTAAGGCTCCAAAATTGAGTAAACCAAAAAATTCTGCAGCAGGAATCCCTGCACTCATATCCACAGCCAAATATGGTTTAGGTAATATGGGCGTTTTTAAATCACTTAAAAATTTAGCAAAAGTTAATGATTTTGATGGTTTCGATTGCCCTGGTTGTGCATGGCCAGACCCAGACAATCATCGTTCTTTCGCCGAATTCTGTGAAAATGGAGCAAAGGCTGTTGCAGATGAAGCTACAAAAAATAGAGCTGATAATAATTTTTGGTCTAAATGGACGGTTGGCGAATTGTCCCAGAAATCAGATTATTGGTTAAATTCACAAGGAAGAATTACTCAGCCATTGGTATTAATGCCTGGTTCAGAATATTACACTCCTATTAGTTGGAACGACTCTTTCGATATTATCGCAGATAATTTAGTTTCTCTTAAAAGTCCAGATGAGGCTGTGTTTTATACATCTGGGAGGACAAGTAATGAAGCAGCTTTTCTTTGGCAATTATTAGCTAGAAGGTTTGGTACGAATAACCTTCCTGATTGTTCTAATATGTGTCATGAATCATCAGGTGTGGCGCTCACTGAATCTATTGGAATCGGTAAAGGAACAGTCACACTTGATGATTTTAATTCAGCTGACTTGATTATAGTAGTAGGCCAGAATCCGGGAACTAATCATCCCAGAATGCTTACTGCACTTAGGGACGCTAGGAAAAACGGTGCTTCGATAATCAGCGTCAACCCTCTGACTGAAACAGGAATGAAGAGGTTCAAACATCCTCAGAACCCTATTGAAATGTTTGGCTTAGGCTCTTCAATTGCAGACAAACATCTCAAAGTTAAAATTAATTCAGATCAAGCACTATTTAGAGCATTTTCTAAATCAATTATTGAATCTGGAAAGTTAGATAATGAATTCATTAGTGATTTCACATATGGCTACGAAGATTATAGAAATCTTGTTCATAATACGGATTTAGATGAGATTTCTGAGATGACTGGTATTAGTACTGAAGAACTTATTCAAGTTGGTGAAAAAATTTCAAATTCAAAGGCTACGATAGTTTGTTGGGCTATGGGGATCACTCAGCATAAAAACTCAGTCGCTACTATACAAGAAATAGTAAATTTCCTTTTACTTGGCGGAAATATTGGGAAGCCAGGCGCCGGTGTATGTCCAGTTAGAGGGCATTCTAATGTGCAAGGTGATAGGACAGTAGGAATCAACCATAAACCTTCCAACTCTTTCATTGACGGTTTAGAAAGGTCAACAGGTATCATTGCTCCGATTAAACATGGATATGATTCTGTTGAAGCAGTTAGGGCTATGGAATCAGGTGATGCAAAAGTATTCCTTGCTATGGGTGGTAATTTTGTTTCTGCAATGTCGGATACAAATCGGACATCTAATGCTTTAAGTAAATGTCAATTAACAGTTCATATCTCGACGAAGCCCAATCGTTCACATCTTGTAAGTGGAAAAATTGGGTTAATACTGCCCTGTTTAGGACGTACTGAAATAGATATTTCTCCAATTGGTCGTCAATTTGTGACAGTCGAGAATTCAATGGGGGTAGTACACTCATCTAAGGGGACTTCTAAACCGGCCAGTGAGTACCTAATTTCTGAGCCATCAATAGTTTCAGGAATAGGTGGAGCGTTGGAGACTAGACTCGAGAGAAGCGGTATTGCTTGGCGTAATCTTTCAGAGAATTACGATTTAATACGGGATTTGATAGAAAAAACGATTCCTGGATTTGAGAATTATAATCAAAGAATAACGTCTAAGTCCGGATTTTATCTCCCAAACCCTCCTAAAGATAGTCGAACTTTCAAAACTAAAAATGCTTTAGCTAATTTCTTTAGTCATGATATTTCTTGTGCATCAAGTAGTGAACAATTCATGATGATGACTATTCGATCCCATGACCAATATAACACTACAATATATGGCTTAGATGATAGATATAGGGGAATTCGAAATGGTCGCAGAGTAGTTCTTATGAATAGAGAAGATTTAGTTGAGAATGATCTTAAAGAGGGAGATTTAGTTGATTTGAGTTCGGATAGAGAATCAGAATCTGTAGTTTCTCAAAGTTGGTATGTTGTTCCTTACGATATACCTAGGGGTAACGTTGCTACATATTTCCCCGAATCAAATGTATTGATTCCACTTGATAGTGTTGCTGATAGAAGCAACACTCCTACTAGTAAGTCTGTACCAATTGGAATTAAAAAAACTACTAATTAAGTTTCTTTTGTTCCTTTATGAGTAATTTACACCTATTTATTTGTGCCTTACACAATTTCAAATCTTCATCGCCTAGTCCTCTCCCCTTGGCTTGCTCGAAACATTTTACGGCATCGGAATATAGCTCAATAGCTGCATATGAAGAACCCATGTTGTATAATGTTCTACCTGTGACTGAACTTGGATCTAATATTACTGCTGTATGATATTCTTGTATACTTTCAGCATATTCATTTAGTTGATATAAGGAGTGACCTTTCCCATTATGTATTCTCACTCTTAGTTCAATTTCTTCATCAGGAGAGCCAGATAATGCCTTGTTGAAGCAATTCAAGGCCTCATTGGCATTATTTTCGGTAAGTAATATTAGACCTTTGTTATACCATTCAATAGACTCATTTACGTTTCCCTCATTATTTTCTTCATGTAAATTCATTTTTTCTTTCACTTCTTTAGCTGCTGAAACCAGATTTTCGATCTCTTCCTTTTCGTCAATCTGTATTTCTTGTTTTTCTAATTCTATTAATTCTTGCACTCTCTGTAGGCATTGATTAGCTCTATCTACATATCCTGCTTCAGAAAGAGCGTCTGCTAGACCTTTCCAGGAAGATATATCTGAACTGTCTTTCTTCAACAATTCTTTCCATTCATTAACTGCTAAGGCATGATCTCCCCTTTTACTCATTTTACCTGCTCTAGAGGTTCTCGCTGTCTTACTATTAACGAAATCGATTTCTTCAACCTCTTGAAGATTAACTTCTTCTTCATCATTTTCCACTATTTTATCCGCCGAATTCCCATCAGTAACTGGTTTCGCTGGAATATTGACGAACACCTCTTCTTCATTCCCTTCAGAGTATGAGTGAGAGTTATCAAATAATTTTATTTCTTTAGGGATATTTAATTTTGATATTCTTAATAGTTCTATATTTTCACCTATACTTTCCAAAGCCATTTTAGCAAAGTTCGCTGCCCTTTCAGAATCACTTTTTTCAAGTATCAAAGCCAAATTCGCATTTGTAGGTCCATGGTCCGGATTAATTCGATGTGCATGTTCAAATGAATTAATAGAACTTCCTAGATTACCTAACTTAGCATGTATAACTCCGAGACCATACCATGCTGCTGAGGAATTTTCATCAATAATCGTAACTTTTTTGTACAAATTTGCAGATTCAATATAGTTTTCACTATTTGCATTTTCCTCAGCATCTAAGAGCAATTGCCTTATGTCGATATCAGACATATAACTCGCATAGACTTCTTTGAGTTAAGCATTGGCAGCATATGTCTCTGTTTAAGCCATGGATTGAAGTCATATACACCTTCCGAGATATATGGCGCGCCAACTTAAGATGATGGGAATATGTGGGACATACGGATTAGATTCTGCCAATGGAAGGATGTTAGAGATAGTATCTGGACTTTTGAAAGAACAAGGTATTGAGTGGCTTGTCTGGGATAATAAAATGAATCCATTACCTTTCGTCGGCGAAGAGGGCTGCTGGGACCACCCTAATGTCAAAAAATATAAAGAAATGGCTAGTTCTGCAGATGCATTCGTACTCTCTAGTCCAGAATATCATGGTACTATGAGCGGCGTTATGAAGAATTCCCTTGATTGGTTATCTTTCGATCAAACCACAGGTAAGATATTTGGATTTATTAGTACCCTTGGTGGACAAGCAAATACTACTACCTTGAATCATATGCGTGTTGTAGCGAGATGGATCCATGGTGTATCTATACCTGAGCAATTAGTAATTGCAAAAGTCAAAACTGTTTTTGATGATGATGGTAATATTGTAGACGAAGAAATAAATATCCGCATTCAAAAATTTGTCGATAGTATAGTTCGTCATGCAACTAAATTAAGAACTTGAGATTGAATTTCATTCCTTAATTACTATTTCTGGCGTTCCTAAACGCGCCTCTTCATCTCTTTTTTCCTTGTATAATGCAGAGAAGTAAGCTATCATCGGTAAAATCAATAATAATGTAAAGCATCCAACAAGAGTCGCTAAACTGTATATTGATTCTTGTATTGGATCTAATTTGAATTCTTCTACTGATGTCAAATTATGGGTTGTGATATTTGTAGTCACTTCTAGCCCCTGAGATGACAGTATATTGCCTTCCGAATCCATTATACTGACTTTCCAGGTGATAATTCTTGAGTTTTCATCAATTATTTCTTGAGATGTTTCATTTGCTTCATCCAGTGTATCTGCTTGTATTGAGCCAAGCCCTCCTATTGGTAAATCCAATGATACAAGGCCAATCATCGTGTTTTGTTCATCTAAGTTGATTTCATGAAACGGTCCCTTGATACATGTTTCTATCAAATCAACATAATCTGGAGCGAATTCTTTACAATTGTAGTCTTTATCATTTTGACCAAGTGATGGTGTGTGATACCAATCAACACCCGATGCATCTAATTTTAGTATACTTCCCTGTGGTGCGCCTATTACCGTAGTATTCACCCAAGTTATTGCAGAATCGGTGACGACGTACCATTCAGACATATTTTCCTCTAGTTGAATTAATTCAAGACTACTTTCAGAATTAGAGGTTTCAAATAGATAATATTCTGAGTCTACAGTATTCGAATGTACCGCATAACCGAGTATAAAAATCAACACTAAACCCATTCCAATTAGTGTGCGTAACATGTTAGGGTTACGTGACATTGACTTCTCCATATTGATGACGATTAGGGAAGTGGTTTTGAATACTTGTTGAACAGACTTACAGTATAACATCTCGGCGTGCTGCGGTCGTCTCTTGTCATCACGGTTAAATACAGACTCTAGGACGGGCGGTCCGCACAAAGGTGATAGTATGACCACGTATTACGATGTACCAGCTGATTTACTAATTGGCAGCCTTTCTTCTGAGCTTCAAGAATTAGAGCAAATAACCCCTCCGGAATGGGCTGAATACGTCAAAACAGGCATTCACCGTGAAAGACCACCTACTCAGGAAGACTGGTGGTTTATCCGTTCTGCTGCGGTTCTTCGCAAGGTCGGAATGAAGGGGCCTATAGGCGCAAATCATATGGCACAATTATTTGGCGGACCCAAAGATAGAGGAGTTAAGCCAACTAGAGCTGCTGCAGGATCAAGAAACGTGGCTAGAACCGTTTTACAACAATTAACAGAAGCCGGATTGATTACAAGTAAGTGGAATCCTGCTAATACTGTTAACTTCGGTAAGGTACTGACTCCAGAGGGACACGCTCTTTTAGATAAGGTTGCACACTCAGTTAGAGGTGCAGCAGAAGAAAAATATCCTGGACTATCAAAATATTAAGGTGATTAAATGGCTCGCGTTAAACCCCTAGCAAAAAAATTAAGGCTCAATAAAGTCACTAAGCAGAATCGTAGAGTTCCTGTTTGGGTTATGCTTAGGACTAATAGAAATGTCACAAGTCATCCTAAGAGACACATGTGGCGAAGATCCAAACTACAAAGGTGAGTAAATATGGCAGAAGTTAGAGAAATGACAATACCATTACGTGCTGCTTGGTCTGTTCCAAGGACAAGAAGAGCTAATCGAGCCATGGCTCAAATCAAAAAGCATGTTTCACAGCATATGAAAAAAACTGATGAAGAAGAGATTTGGATCGACGAAGCAATTAATCATGTAATTTGGGCTAGAGGGATGCAGAATCCACCTAGAAAAATACGTGTACAAGTTACAAGGGAAGAAGGGTTTCCGTTAGAAGTTAAATTATTGGAGGATTAAATATGGGTAATATTAGGCCATCATTCATCAAGATTAGAGCATTAAGATTAGTTGAACTTTATCCAGATATGTTTAATGCTGATTTTGAGAATAATAAACACTACGTCACAGAATATACTGATGTCTCAAACAAGCGTATGAGGAATTGGATTGCAGGTTACATAACTCGCTATAAACAACGTAGAGTAGATTAGATAGTATTATTCTAATATCTGAAGTCGGGAATTTGATTCAGATGGGCGAAATGCTTGATGTTCCACCTCCAATCTACTCGGAGCGTGTATCAATTATCCTTGTAAGGCCACAATTTGATGGTAATATCGGTGCTGTTGCTAGATCTATGAAAAATTTTGGTTTCACCGAACTTCGAGTAGTAGGAAGGGATAGTAATTGGTCCGATGAGGTAAGGAATAGAGCCAAGCACGCCCAATCAGTATTAGATGAGGCTAAATTTTACGATGATATTGGTTCTGCAGTTTCCGATTCTAGCCTTGTTATTGGAACTTCTGGGAAAAGAGAGCAAGGTAGTAAGATTTCATTCCGTCATTTTCTAGAACCAGAAGATCTACCTAAACAACTTACTAATGTTGAAGGGAAAATATCGATTGTTTTTGGCCCAGAAGGGAAAGGATTACTAAATAGCGAACTAAAAATATGTGATTTATTAGTAACAATACCTACGTGGCCAGGTTATCCTATAATGAACTTAAGTCATGCAGTATCAGTAATTTGTTACGCATGGTATCGTAATAATTCTCCTTCATCAGACGATTCTCTAAACGAAAAACTACTTTCATCCGAACTTAAAAATGTCTTGAGAAAAGAAATAACAAGATTATCCGAATTGATTCCGACTATTGAATTTAGAAGAAGTGGAATAGATGAAACATTACAAAGAGTGATTCTACGTGGTTTGCCTAAGGACGATGAAATCCATAGGCTTCTGGGTGTAATACAGACCACTAATCTTGCATTCGAATATTTTTCTCAAAACCCTGAATTATGGGATGAAATTATTTCTAAAAAAGACTAATGCTTTTTCCATGATGCCCAAGATTTCGGCGTTTCTCTGACATTGAAGGCGACTAATCGTAATTTCTGGTCATATTTAGAAACAATATGTGGTTCTATTTGTTCAAAGGCCCATCTCGCTAAATTTTCTGCTGTAGGAATGAAAGATACTACGAATGTTCTATGATCATTACCTAATAAGGAAAGAGCCTCTAAAGCCTCATGATCTTTTTCATAGACAATAAATGAATGATCTACTACATCATGGATATATTCGTTTAAAATATCTGAAACATCTGAAAAATCCATCACCATTCCTTCATCTGAAGAGCCCTTATCGATGATAATGTCACCTTCAATTTCTGCCTCCCATCGATATCTGTGCCCATGCATATGTCGACATTTACTCTTATGATTAGGTACTCTGTGCCCCGTATCAGTTTCAACAAATCTTCTAATCCTCATTACCATTATTCTCTCTCCTCGAAATTCATTGATGCTGAATTTATACAGTATCTTTCTCCACCGTATTTAATCGGTCCATCGTTAAATACATGCCCTAAATGAGAATCGCATTTTGAGCATCTAACTTCAACACGTACCATTCCATGGGTTCTATCTTCAATTTTTTCTATCCGAGCTTCAGAATGTTCTGTATGGAATGAAGGCCATCCACAGCCCGAATCGAATTTCATTTCCGAAGTAAATAAAGTATGTCCGCAACATATGCAAGTATATTCCCCATCTCTTTTTTCATCCCAATATTCTCCTGAAAAAGGGTGTTCAGTCGAATTTTTCCTAGTTACCTTATACTGTAAATCAGTTAATTTTTCCTTATAATATTCATCTTTGTGCTTTAGCTCAGTCATCACAGCATTTTCTAAAACTATCCTCCAAGAATCAATATATTCTATCGGATCTTCTCTTCCAATTTCTTTGAATGCTAGTATTCTTTCTACATCTGAGCCACTCTTACCTGAACTTCGACCTTCTGAATCTGGATTATAAGATGTAATCGTATTCCTAAATATGACATCAAAGTCAAGGTCGAGATTTTTACATGATTCTAGAGCATCGATTAGTATTGATTTTTTATCTCCATCAATATATGGTAAGAAAAATTCAACTCTTTCCGAATCCCAGTTGCCAATTCTAAATGATTTACCCAGGCTTTCATAGAACTCAGGTCTACAATCGGGATATATTGCATGATCACCACTATGGACGCCCAATGCAATCTTCACCTCAATATCTTCTTTAGATACTATAGAAAGAGCATAACCATAAACTATTGAAGAAAATATAGCGTTCCTATTTGGTACCACGGTAGCCTTCATTTGCTCTTCTTCATAATGACCTTCAGGGATTTGTAAATTATCTGATATTAGTGCTGAATTAAAAATAGACATAGCTGAAGTTAAATCTACGATATGATGATTAACATCGTATCCTTTTCCTTTCAGATAGCTAATGTTTGCCGATGCTCTATCAATTTCAATTACATGTTTTTGACCATAGTTAAATGATATGCAGTCAATTTTATAATCATTGGAAAGTAAGTGAACTAACAGGCCTGTTGAGTCCATTCCGCCACTGAATGACATAACAGCTCTCTTCATTCAACACCCATCCATTTATGTGTTTGTAGTGATAACCGCCATTCTGGATTTTTTCTTACTTTCTCGAATGTGCTATGAAAGCTCATTCCATTCCATTCCGTATTTTGTCCTTCATCATACAGAGGCTGTAAGAAAAGATGTTCAAAACCCTCTTTTAATTCATCATACATAGATAAATCCTGACCTAGGTAGACGACCTTTAATTCATCACCAATCGTTTGTTTAATTTTCAGATTTTTATATTCTTGATCTTTGGGACTAACACAAACCCAATCAATTATTCCGGTAGGTATAGGTATAGTTCCATTTGTCTCTATACTAAGATAGTAACCCAGTGGTTTCAAACATGCTGATAAAGTAACTAAATCTTGTAATGCTGGTTCTCCACCTGTAAATATTATTCTATCGCAGTCATATTTTGATAATTCGTTCACAACTTCTCCTATACTCATATCTGTCCAAATATCGAAATCAGTATCGCACCATGCGCACCTGAGATTGCATCCTCCAAATCTAATAAATATTGAAGAAATACCTGCGTGGTAACCTTCTCCTTGAACGCTATGAAAAATCTCTACTATTGGGTATAATTTTTCAAGATCCATGTTTTGATTGAGAATAGTCATATTTTCACCATCTAATTCTTTTTATTATTTATGAGTTGTAATAATTCCACTCTTGCTTCGGATTTTTCGAAGAAAACTCCTTTCATAGTACTAGTAGTCATTACAGAATTCTGTTTCTTTACGCCACGGCATTGCATACAACCATGTTTCGCCTCAATGATGACTGCACACCCAAGAGGATGTAATACTCTCTCTAAATCATCTGCAATAGACTTAGTAATTCGTTCCTGATTTTGTAGCCTTAAAGAATGCAATTCCACCAATCTAGCTAACTTACTTATCCCTACGATTTTTTCTACAGGGATATATGCTACATGAGCCGATCCATTAAATGGTAACATGTGATGTTCGCATGTCGAGTGAAACTCAATATCTCTCAATAACACTATGCCATCATACCCTTCTGCATTAAATGTAGCATCTAATAGTTCATCAGCATCAATAGTATAACCTTGATAAAGTTCCTCATATGCGTCTATTACTCTTTTTGGAGTATCTAAAAGCCCTTCTCTTAGAGGCCCATCAATCTTCTCAATATATCTGACTAATGTTTCAATTGCATTGCGTGCATCTTCTTTATTTGGTAATTCCCTGGTCATTTAGTCATCTCCTTCCGTGAAATTCATCTATGGAATCTAGTTGATCTAACATTTTTCTACAAGCAGTCCTTACAGCATCAGCCATGGAAATAAATTTTCTTTCATCCCCAACATGTGTTTTTAGATCATTCAATAATTCTGATGGCATGTCCAAACTTATTTTAGGCATATCATTCGCGATGAAGAAGTCTTTTTAAGTATTCTTAGAGTATTACTAAAGGAATATTAATTAGTTCTATAAGATTCCATAATCTCATTTAAATCAGGGTACTTTGTATCTAAGATCTTTGTCCGTTCTAATAATGTATTAAGTAAAGAGTCAATTTCTAAATCTGTAATGTCCTGTTCTAATAGGCTAGATATTACAGAGAGTCCTCCTTGAATTGATCCAGATTCTAAGTATGCGTCATTAGAAATTCTTTGTGCATCTCTCATTAATTCCAATGTATTAGAGATATAATTGACTTCTTTATTTACAATATCGCTTGTAATACTTTCTTTGTCAGAGCACATTGTGTTCAATCTAGATATCAAGTCAAGCATAATGTTTGCACCCTCCTTATGGCTATATATCCATCCTCTGAACAAGTTCCACAAGAACGCCGCCTGTCGATTCAGGATGGACAAAAGCGATTTTATGTCCTCCTGCACCTTCTGTAGATTTTTTATTTATCATGCGTACTCCTTTTTCAATTAAATTTATTATCAATTCATCCAAATCTACTACTGTGATTGCTAACTGCTGAATTCCCTCTCCTCTTTTAGAAATAAACTTAGCAATAGGAGAATTTTCAGATAAGGCTTCTATGAGTTCTACTTTAGAATGAGTTTTCTCTCCATTTTCATCAATACCATAAAACATTCTAATTTTCACATCTTGTTCCAAATTTACATCGTCGGTGCCATGTTTCATCCCGATTAACTTCCAAAATTCGGAAGCATGTTCTATATCTTCTGTCGCAATACCAATATGGTCTATTCTACTCATCTAAACACCACTCGGAGAAATCCATGTTCCAAATACTTCTCTCATGATACCATTTACTTCGCCGACTGTAGCTCCTGATTTCAAAGCATCAATCAATGGTGGCATGACATTTTCGCTTCCTTGACAAACAATTTTTAATTCATTTAATTTCATTGATACTAATGTATTATTTCTTGAATCACGATACGATTTTAGTTTCGAGATTTGCATACTCTCATTTTTCGAATCAATTTTCATTCCAAGATTCATATTATCTGAATCTTCTATATTCGTATTTACTCCTACAACAAGTAAGTCTTTAGATTCAGTGTCCTTAATTTCCTTCCATGCACTTTCATGAATCATTCTTTGTTGAATTCCCGATTTTAAACAATTTAGAACACCACCGTTTTTTTCCAGCTCAAGTATCATATCATAGGATTTATTTTTAATATTAGTCGTTAATTCTTCTACTAAATAAGAGCCCGCTAGTGGATCTACTACGTCTGCAACTCCAGTTTCAAGAGCGATAATCTGTTGAGTTCTAAGTGCAATCTTGACAGATTCATTAGTCGGTAATCCAATGGCCTCATCGTAACTATTTGTGTGAAGGGACTGAGTGCCGCCCAATACTGCTGAGAGCGCCTGATAGGATACTCTGACTGCATTATTGATAGGTTGTTGCGCAGTTAACGTAACCCCTGCTGTTTGAGTATGGAATCTAAGTTGTGATGATTTAGGATTTTTAGGTTTGAATCGCTCATTTACAAGTTCATACCATAATTCTCTAGCAGCTCTAAATTTTGCTATTTCTTCAAAGAAATCGTTATGGCATCCGAAGAAGAACGACATTCGAGGGGCGAAATTATCAATGTCTAAACCGGCTTTAACCGCTTCTTCTGCATAGAATATCCCATTCGCCAAGGTCAATGCTACTTCTTCTACAGCGGTCGAACCGGCTTCCCTAATGTGATATCCACTAACAGAAATTGTATTCCATTTCGGTGTATTAATATTACACCACTCGAATAAATCTGTTGTCAGTCTAATTGATTCTTTAGGGGGGTAAACATACAAACCTCTAGCAATGTACTCTTTGAGTATATCATTTTGAACAGTTCCTCTTAATTTTTCTCTAGGGATTCCTTGATTATCAGCGGTTGCAACATACAGCGCTAGTAATGTAGTAGCTGGGGCATTAATTGTCATTGAAGTAGAAACTTCTCCTAAATTTATATCAGCAAACAAAGTTTCCATATCTTCTAGAGAATCAATAGGTACACCTACTTTCCCTACTTCTCCTAGAGAATCTTCATCATCTGAGTCCATTCCTAATTGCGTAGGCAAATCAAATGCCACTGATAATCCTGTTTGCCCTGATTCGAGTAGTAGCTTGAAACGCTGATTTGTTTCATTTGCTGTAGAAAAACCTGCATATTGCCTCATTGTCCATAATCTATCTTTGTACATTTTACTATGTATGCCTCTAGTGTATGGAGGTTTTCCTGGTATACTTCTGCCCTCCAAAGGGACGTCAGATTCCAAGGAGGTTTTGTATGTGGAAATATCATTTCTAGATAAACCACTACGAGTAGTTGATCTGCTCTTACGTGCTACCACGTGTCTGGGAATGTATCACAGCAAATGAATTATGTGATTTGATTAGTGATGATGTCCGCCATGTCCATGTACATGTCCATGACTTATTTCTTCATCCTGAGCGGGTCTAATTGACATAACTTCTATATCAAAAGTCAATGTTTTTCCGGCCATAGGATGATTGAAATCTACTGTTACTACATCTCCTTCGATACCCGTAATTTCTACAGGTGTCGGCATACCTCCAACTTCTGCTTGAAATCTCATACCTACTTCCAAATCTACATTTTCTGGAAACTCTGCTTTGGATCTTTGCATGACTGCCTCTTCTTGTCTTGGACCATATGCTCTATCTGGTTCAAGAGTGAAGGTTCTTTTCTCACCTACAACTGCACCTAATATTTCTGCCTCGAAACCAGGAATCATTTGTCCATGACCTACTAGGAATGTCAATGGCTCACGTTCTAATGAACTATCAAAAACTTCATCAGTACCATGAAAATATCCATGATAATGCACATCAACTACTGTATTACTTTCTACTACTATTTTCTCACCTTCTAATTGTATAATCATCTATTACTTTTTCAAGTCTTGATTTTTGTTCTTCATTAATCGC